>OHDC01000008.1_pt1 | contig 213597 bp, 199 predicted proteins | sample 1566851 | NCBI WGS metagenome assembly OHDC01 (sample SAMEA3879590, study PRJEB24766) | human gut metagenome | biome: human-associated habitat; feature: feces | place: USA | collected 1985/1987 | reverse complement strand
TTTTTTTGCCATTTAGAATATAAAAAGAGACTGCCCAAACTTGTTAGACAGTCTCTTTTTTGCCTATGTGCGGAGTGTGAGCATGTAGCCGAAGCCGCGTTGGTTGATGATTGATACGGATGGGTCGAGCGACAGGGCGCGGCGCAGTTTGTGGATATAACCGTGCAGGGAGTTGCGGTTGCTCGGGTCGTCGCGTTGCCACACGGCCATCATGAGGTCGGAGGAATCAACGGTCTTGCCGATGTTGGTGGCAAGCTGTTCCAGAATGCGTGCCTCGAAATGCGACAGTTCCACTTCGTTGCCGTCGATGGCAAGTGTCTGGGTGGTTACGTTGAATGTATAGCGGCCGATGGCCAGTCTGATAGCAGGCGACGGCCGGTCGCCATTGCGCCGGAGCAGCGCCTTTATGCGTACAATCAGTTCTCGCAGTTCGAACGGTTTGCGGAGATAGTCGTTTGCCCCGACGGCAAATCCTTGCTCCACATCGTCTATGGTGCTTTTGGCGGTGAGAAACAGTATGGGAATATCCGGAGAGTAACGGCGTATCGCCTTGGCCATGGTGAAACCGTCCATGCGCGGCATCATCACATCGGCCACTATCAAGTTGGCGCCCGATGTGCGGAATTTATCTATAGCCTCCACGCCGTCGGAGGCTGTAATCACCTCATAGCCTTGCCCGCGCAGAGTGTCGGCCACAATCAGCGTCAAGTCTTTCTCATCTTCTACAAACAGTATCTTATGGTTCATCTTTGCTGAATTTGATAGTGAATACCGATCCTTCTCCTTCTGTACTTTTCACCGCTATGGTCCATCCCATTTTGTCGAGGATGCTTTTCACATAGTACAGCCCGATGCCGTAGCCGCGTACATCCTGACGGTTGCCGTGCGGCACGCGATAAAACTTGTTGAACAGATACGGGATGGATTTGGCAGGGATGCCTATGCCGTTGTCGGCCACTGTGATGCCATCGTGGTTGCCGTAGATGGATATGGCAACCCTGTTGCCTGAGTATTTTATGGCATTGTCAATCAGATTGCCGAGCACATTGGCCAGGTGCACCTTGTCGGACAGCACGGTGGTGCTGTCTGGTATGCTGACATCGATGGTGATGGCTTTTTCTTGGCGCATACGCTGCGCCGCGGCTATCTCGTCGACAAACTGCCGCAGTGGAATCCTTTCCATTTTCAACTGCATGGACCGCCGGCGCTCCATGCTCATTGCCAGTATGCTTTCAACAAGCTCGCCAAGACGCCTGAGCTGCTTGTTGGCGATGGTGAGATATTCCTCCCTTTTGGCCGGATTGTTGCCGGCGTCGTAGTTGAGCAGCGCGTCGTTGGCCGAATATGCTATCGCAATGGGGGTTTTCAATTCGTGGGTCATGTTGCTCACGAAATCGTCCTTCATCTCCTCGATGGTGCGCAGCCTGGCAACGGTGCGGAAAAGATACACGAATGCTAGTGCGAAAGTGAACATCAGCAGGAACACCGTGACCACCACGCCTGCCATCTCCGAAAAGATGTGGCCTGTCAGCGGTGTCATGTATGCGCGGTAATACAAGCCGGCTTCAGGGTTGAAACACAGTGAGAACACATCGTAACCGGAGGCCGATGCGGGAACGTGGATGCTGGAGCGGACTATGTCGCCGTTTTTGCCGACAATTTCCACCGCAAGGAAATCGGGGCGTATGTTGCGGTCGGCCAGACGCTCCACGAGGATGCTGTCCATGATGGTCAGATTGAAGTCCACATACCGGTCCATGTTGCTGTGCATCTGGTGACTCATGTCATTTACCATCTGGTTGGAGTAGGATCTGTCGCGACGCAGCGGGGTCTTGTTGACCTCAACACTTCCGTCCTTGTTGGTGGATGTCGTGACAAAGTTGCCCTCCTCATCCTTCACTCCGGACACGCTTGCGGGGCGGTCAATCTCCAAGGAATCGCCCGCGGCACCGGCTGCCTCGCGTGCAGCGATGGCGGCACGGTTCACACGGTCGGCCCGTTCCCACATATCGTCGATGTCGGCGTCGGCCATGGCTGTCATCACCTGGCGCTCCACATCGCTGCGGATGGAATGGTAGAGGTTGACAAGATAACAGATGTTGCACCCGAACAGGGCTGCAATCACCACTATGAATGTGATGGATATGGTACGGTAATGTTTCATTATGGCAAATTTATGAATATTCCCGTTACGCAATGCTTTCAGGCTCGTAGTTTTAAGACTAAATAAGGGTGCGGTTAAGGCTAAATAAGGGAAATGATGAGCATCCTCCGGTTGGCGGAGCGTAATTTTGCCTGAAACTAATCAGAGTGCTTGTTTATGAGAAATTTTCTGATTCCTATTGCAATGCTTACATCAGTGGCCGCTGTAGCTCAGACCGAAACCACTGATTCACTCCGTAGCCATGAACTTGGCGAGGTGGTTGTGACTGGCGAGAAGCCGGTGGTGAAAAGTGCCGGCGGTGTGATGGCGGTTGACCTTCCCGCCATTGTCAGGGACAAGCCTGTGACCAACATTCTTGAGGCTCTGGGCTATCTGCCCGGAGTGGTGAACAACAACGGAATGATAGGGCTTGCAGGCACCTCCGGCGTAACCATTATCCTGAATGGCGAACTGACCAACATGCCGCTACAGAATCTGTACCAGCTGCTATACACCACGCCGGTCGACAGGCTGAAGAATGTTGAGATAATGTATGCCGCTCCGGCGAAATATCATGTGGACGGGGCTGTGATAAACGTGGTGCTGAAAACGCCCAAGCCTCTCGACGGGCTGCAGGGACAGGTAAGAGCAGGCTACAATCAGGCTCATTACGGCTCGTACGGCGGGGCGCTTGCAGCCACGTATGCGGTGAAAGACTGGACCTTCGACCTGGATTACGGCGTGTCGAGGACAAAATCGTGGAACCGGGAGGAGACATGGTCAAACCACATGCTCAACGGCGGCCGAAGACTGATAGAGGATGACATGCGCCGTATCGGTCGGAACTGGTGCAATACCATCTTCGCGTCTGCGGCCTGGAAAACGCTGAAACTCACATACAACGGTCAGATAATATCCGGCTCAAAGACCCAAAGCCTGTCGGGCGGCACACTCGGCCATTTCACAAATGATCATGACATGCTTTCGCCGGTAGGTTACCACAACATCGCCGTGCGTTACACCGCGCCGTTCGGCATGACCATCGGTGGTGACTATACGCGATATGCGGAAAACCGGGCGCAATCATTGTTCAGGGACGCCGATTATCTGCTCGGCTCGGAAAACCGTCAGGCCATAAACCGCTATCATGCCTATATTGACCAGCAGCATCAGTTGGGCAAATGGCAGTTGAATTATGGCGCTGAGTATCAGCATTCCGTCGACCACAGCTCGCAGCGCTACGCCGGTTCTGACCATCCTGATTTTGATGACAGGCTAAATGAGGACGTTGTCAGCCTGTATGTGGGGACGCAGAGGGCGTTTGACTGGGGCCTGTCGTTCAGTGCTTCCGCAAAGGGTGAGTATTTTCATGACAGATATCAGCACGAGTGGAATTTCGTCCCTCAGCTTGGAGCCACATATTACAAGACTCCCGCCAGCATCTTCCAGCTAAATCTCAGCACACGGCGCGTTTACCCCTCATACTGGGAACTGCATGGCGGCACAAGCCATATCAACGATTATTCAACCGTAATCGGGAATCCTGCACTGCTGCCATACATCCAGTATGATGCGCAGTTCAACTACATACTGAGGCAGAAATATGTGGCGACGCTGTATTACCAGTATGGCGACAAGGCAACGGTGCAGTTGCCTTATCAGTGGCCCGATGCGCTCGCGCTTGTCTATCAGACCATCAATATGAACTACAAGCGTGTTGTAGGCCTGAATCTGTATGCCCCTTTCGGCGTGGGATATATCTGGAATGCCACAGCCACGGTCAATGTGTTCAATCAGCGGGAGAAAGCCGACCGTTTCCATGACGTAAGCTTTGACCATAGCAAATGGATTTTCTATGGAACATTGACCAACTCGTTCAAATTCAGTCAGGACTGTCCGGTGTCGTTGTCGGTGGATTTCAGCTATATCTCGCCGTCGCAGCAGGGGATGGCCAACCTGTCGGGCATATGGAGGATGGATGCAGGTGTCAACTGGCAGTTCGGAAAGAAGCGTTGTTGTGAACTGGTGCTGAAAGCCGACGACATATTCAACAGATGGTCGCCCACCATGACTATCCGCGATGCCGGCCAGGATTACAGGATGAAAGTCCGTGACATGACCCGCAACCTCAAGCTCACGTTAATATGGCGTTTCAACGGATTCAAGCCCAAGGATAACCCCATCGACACCTCCCGTTTCGGCACCGGCAAGTAAAAATATGCAGTAGAATGTAGTGGCAAAAAGACAAAAGGGGCGGTGGGGATTTGGCAGTTAGCTGGAAATTTGATAATTTTGCACAGCCTTTTGGCGTTGCGGGCCTTTCATTGCGGCCGGACGCCGGTGCCACGGATGCGGCGCAGGGCGCCAATCATTGATTTTATCATACTAAATATACGCATAACAACATTTTATGGCAACAACAGCTGATTTTAAAAACGGCATGTGCCTCGATATCGACGGCAACTATTTCTTTATCGTTGAATTCCTTCACGTTAAGCCCGGCAAGGGCCCGGCTTTCGTCCGCACCAAACTGCGCAATGTGAAGACCGGCCGCATCCTCGACAAGACCTGGAACTCGGGTGTGAAAGTTAACGAGGTGCGCATCGAACGCCGTCCTTATCAGTATCTCTATCAGGATGACATGGGCTACAACTTCATGCACACCGAGACTTTCGAGCAGATTGCTCTTCCCGGCGAAAGCATCGAAGGCGTACAGTTCCTCAAGGAAGGTGACATCGTGGAAGCTATGGTTCACGCCGCTTCCGACACTATCCTCACCTGCGAGCTTCCTGCCAATGTGGTACTTGAAATCACATACACCGAACCCGGCATCAAGGGCGACACCGCCACCAACACCCTCAAGCCCGCCACAGTGGAGACCGGCGCTGAAATCCGTGTTCCCCTGTTCTGCAACATCGGCGACAAGGTGCGCGTAGACACCCGCAACGGCAACTATCTGGAGCGTGTAAAGGCCTGATAACGGCTTTTGGCCCAGACACAGTTTATTTTCTGAAATCATTAACCGGCATCGGACACACTCATTTCTACAAAAGTTGGCCGATGCCGGTTTTCGTTTCCCTTCTCTCCAGTTCTTCTCCAATCATCTCTCTAAATCTACACGTATGAATATTGTTTTGCTTGTTCCGTTGTTTCTCGGGAATCTGAAACCGATGGAGATTGTAGTCATTGCGGTTGTGATACTGCTGGTGTTCGGCGGCCGTAAAATTCCGGAACTTATGCGCGGTCTCGGCAAAGGAATCCGTGGCTTCAAGGAGGGGCTCAACGGTATGTCCGAGGAGATCAACCGCCCTGTGGAGAAGCCGGGCGAGAAGACCGACGCCACTTCTTCGGTCAGCGGCAAGGATGCCGATAAATGACACAGCAATCTGAAAGAAATCGGTGAACACTGAATCTAAAGCTGGAGAAGGCCGAGGTGCGGAGGCTCCCGGAATGTCGTTCTGGGATCACCTCGATGCGCTCCGCAGGGTGCTTTTGCGGGTTGTGATTGTGTGGATGGCAGGCTGTCTATGCCTGTTCGCGTTCATGCCGGAGATTTTCGACAAGGTGATTCTTGCGCCATGCTCCGGGGCGTTCTGCACCTACCGGTTGTTCGACGCCGTGGCGTCGCTGTGGCCCGCGTTGGCCGACACTGCCGATGCCGGTTTTCATATCGACCTGATAAACATAGAACTTGCGTCGCAGTTCTTTATCCACATGTCGGCGGCATGCTGGCTGTCGCTTGTGCTGCTGTTTCCGGTGGTGATTTATCTGCTTTGGGGGTTCGTGCGCCCGGCGCTATATGAGCGCGAACGGCGTGGGGCCGTGAAGGCTTTCCTTTTTGGCAATCTGATGTTTTATCTCGGCGCCTCGGTGGGATATTTTATAGTATTTCCGCTCACTGTGCGTTTTCTTGCCGGCTATCAGCTGTCGGCCTCCGTGCCGAATGTGATATCGCTTGACAGCTACATGAACACCTTCTTCACCCTTGTGCTCCTTATGGGCGTTATTTTCGAGATGCCGCTGCTGGCATGGGTGCTGGGACGTATGCACCTGCTCACGCGTGCGTTTTTCGACAGATACCGCCGGCATGCCATAGTTGGGCTGCTGATTCTGGCGGCCATAGTGACACCCACGGGCGACCCCTTCACGCTGCTTGCTGTGTTCGCACCCGTGTATTGTGTGTGGGAACTCGGACGTTACATGGTGCCGCGCGCCAGTTGTGACAACTGACGGTAGAGAGCATGCAGCGGCAGCCCCATCACATTGTAGTAGTCGCCGCGGATGCCTGAGATTCCGATATAACCGATCCATTCCTGTATGCCATATGCGCCGGCCTTGTCGAAGGGGCGGAATGCGGCTACATAGTGGTCTATCTCCCTGTCGGTGAGCTGTGCGAAGTCCACTTCCGTAATCTCCTTGAATGATGCCATCGTGCTTCCGGAAACCAGGGTCACTCCGGTGACCACATGGTGCGTTCTGCCCGACAGAAGGCGGAGCATGGCAGCTGCTTCCGCAGCGTCGGCAGGTTTGCCGAGCACTTTGTCTCCGCAGATTACCACGGTGTCGGCGGTTACAAGAATCTCGTCGGGATGCAGAAGCGGGCGGTAGGCCTCGGCCTTTTTCCGGGAGATATACACGGCCACTTCGTCGGGTACGAGATTGTCGGGGTAGCTCTCGTCGACATCCGTTACAGGCGCACGGTGCACTTCCACACCAAGTTCGCCCAAGAGTTGCCTGCGGCGGGGCGAGGCACTGGCCAGCAGTAGTTTCTTTCCGTTCAGAAAGTCGAAGCGGTTGATGTGTTCGGGTGTGGGTGTGCTCTTATCTGATTCTGTCATTGTTTGTTTCGTTGTGGGGTGAGAAGACGATGGGTCACCATCCGTTTGCCTTGTCGGTGGATGGCCACTGGCCTTTTGCACGCAGAATCTCTTCAAGGAGATCGCGCGCCACGCCGTATCCACCGTTGGCCGGAGATACATATCCGGCTATCCCGATTATGTCGGGGGCGGCATCGGCAGGGGCAACTCCGAGAGCCGCGATGCGCATGCACTCGCTGTCGGGGATATCGTCGCCTACAAACGCCGTCTCGGCAGGGGAGAGGCCGTTGTGCGCCATCCATCGTTCAAACACCTCACGTTTCATCCCTGCGCCGAGAAACACATCGGTGATGCCGAGATGGGCGAAGCGTTCGGTGAGTCCGTCGGCCACGGCACCGCTTATGATCGCAATTTTCAGGCCGCAACGCACGGCAAGCTGCAATGCGTAGCCGTCCTTGATGTTGGCCATGCGGCGGGGAATGCCGTCGGTTCCGAGTGGAATTACGGATGGCGAGAGCACTCCGTCTACATCGAATGCCACGCCTTTTATTTTTGTGAGGTCGAACGGAATTTTACTCATTTGTCCGGATTGTTGAAGTCTTTTGCATTTTGGGGGCGTCAGTCCACCGGCAGGCCGAAATGCCTCAGGGCATTCAGAACTCCGTGGTTGTCGACGGCGGTTGTCACGAAGTCGGCCTTTGCCTGCACTTCGGGTGCGGCATTGCCCATGGCCACTCCCACACCGGCGGCCTCGATCATGGAGATGTCGTTGTCGCCGTCGCCAAATGCCATTGTCTCGTCCATCGATATACCGAAATATGCGGCCATACGCTCCATTCCCACGGCCTTGTCGCTCCCTTGCGGGCAGATGTCGCAGAAATATGGATTCCAGCTTGTGGGGATGCAGTGGGTGAGCACGTGGCTGAATAGCCCCGATTCGGTGCGTTCCTGCATGGGTGCGAATGCCATGAGCTGCACGGTGTCGTCGGCAGGAGCGGCTGTTATCGGTTTTACGGGAATCGGTTTTATGTGGAGCATGTCGCGCACGGTCAGCACGGAATCGTCGATGGCAGTTATGAAGATTTCCTCCTGAGCCGGCACCACCACAATGGGCATTGTGTGTGACTGGGCGAACGGCACAAGACGACTGATGTCGGAAGGGGCGATGCACTTTTTATAGATGCAGGTAGTCTTGTCGGATAGCAGGCACATGGCACCGTTGACGGTGACATAGCCGTCGAATTCGGTGTCACTGAGGTTGTCCACCCAGTCGATGTGACGCCCGGTGGAGATGAACACTTTCACGCCGGCGTCGCGCATACGCGCTATGGCCTGGGTTACTTCGGCGGGGATGTGTCCGGTTCCGAAAGGAACCAGTGTGCCGTCTATATCGAAAAATATGGCTTTAATCATTCTTCGTGTCGCTTTGTTGCTTACCCGATACCGACGGGTGATACTTTTTCAGGATTGTGTCTGACAGCAGCCGGTAGATTGCCTGCTTCTCAGGGGGGAGCGAGCCGAGATGCGATTCGATTACGTCAGTGTCGCCCCGGCGTGCAGGGCCGGTCATGGCCTCTTCCGGCGATACGGCGTGAAGTTTGCCGAGCGTCACACGGAGCAGGGGCATGAGGAACCGTATGTCGAGTCCGGCATCATGCAGCAGTTCGTCCGCCTCCATCCACATGAGGTTGGCGAAGTTGCAGGCGAACACGGCGGCTACGTGGAGCTGACGGCGCCGGGCGCTGTCGGCAAATTCAACCGAACGGGAGATGAGGCGGGCAATGGAGGCAAGCCTTTCGGCTACCTCAGGCGTGTTTCCCTCGATGAAGAACGGCACTTCGCTGACGTCAACCTCGACATCGCGGGTGAATGTCTGCAACGGGTAGAACACCCCGTAATGTTGTTTGTGGTTGCTGAACACGTCGGCAGGGACGCTTCCCGAGGTGTGCGCCCATATGCCGGGAAAATCGGGCGTGGATGTCACCACTTCGGCCACAGCATCGTCGGCCACAGCTATGAGGTAGAAGTCGGCGTCAGGCACGAGGGCTGCTGTATCGGTGGTGTAGCTGCATCCTATGGCATCGGCAAGCCTTTTGGCCGAGGCCTCGCTGCGGCTGAAAATCTGGCACACCCGGCACGGGCCGTTGAGCGCCCGGGCAAGATGGGTGGCCACATTGCCTGCGCCTATAATGCAAACCGAAAGGGGCTTTTGTTTCATTTCCGCCATGTGCCTATGTGCACTTTCTCCCATTGCAGTTTTGCGGGGTCGATGGGACGGCGTTCTTCATTTTTATGTCCGATCGACAGGATGCACACCACGGCCATCTCTTCAGGAATGCCGAGCGCCTCACGCACATATTCTTCCGAGGGTTCGCCGTCCTCGCGATATCGGTCGCGCACCTCTACCCAGCATGAGCCGAGTCCGAGGTCGGCCGCCTGCAGCATCATGAACGAGGCTGCCACCGAGGCGTCCTCTATCCAGGCTTCCGATTTGGTCATGTCGGAGCAAACCACAATGGCCAGCGGAGCGTTGGCAATAGATGCCGCATACGAGGGTTTCAGGTCGCCGAGACGCTGCAGCATCTCTTTTTCCTCTACCACCACAAAACTCCAGCTGCGGGAGTTTTTCGATGTGGGCGACATCAGGCCGGCCTCAAGGATGAGCCGCACGTAGTCGGCATCAACAGGCTGGTCAGTGTAACGGCGTATGGAACGGCGGTTTAAGATCAGGTCGTGAATATTTTCCATGTCAGAGGGGGATAGGTCAGCGGCGGCACACCCAGGCATCTTGTTGTCCGGTGAGCTGCTTCTGTGTGTTGGCCATATTATATGTGGTGCCGGTGGCACCGTAAACGCGGAATTTCGCGTCCTTTTCAAGTATGCCGAGCTGTTTGCCGCTGTGCGCTGCAACGAACGATTCCGCCTGACTGCGTGTGGGGAACGACGCTACGATGACGCAGAACGGATCGTCGACGTTGAAGCGGGGCTTTGGTTGGGCAGCCGGTTTGTCCGAAGCGTGGACGGCAGCAGCTGCCGGCGCTGGCTTGGCAGACTGTGTTTCCGATACAATGGCATCCTGCGTGGCATCGGCTGCAGGCATTACTGTTGCCGGCATCTCTTTGGGCATCGGTATGCTCACCACGGTCGGTTCGATGGCGGGCGTTTCTGTGGGCACTGGTGCAATTGAGGCCGTCTGGGTGGGTTGGCTTGTGCGGATCGGGGGCACGAGCAGCATCCCTACGGTGAGCAGCACGGCAAGCGAGGCGGCCACACTCATGGCCACGGTGCGCACCGAAATGCGCCGGCGGTGATGCTCCTTGGCGCGTGGGGCAGGGGCCGGTATCGACGGGACGGATAATAAAGCCGTCGGCGTCTCATGAGCCACAGGATGAAGCTGAATGGGTTGCAGTCCGAATAGATAACCGTTGATGCCGGCATACTGTGCCGGTTCGAACGCAATGTGTCCGCTGCCGGTGACGGTCAACGTGCCGAGACGCCCGAAGCGCAGGCTCCCGGCATCCGAGAGGGCACGGCGTATGCGGCCCACTTCATCAGAAATCACACGGCAGGCGGCATCGAAGCTGATGCCGTGGCGGCGCGAGATTGACGAGGCTACAAGCCCGTCGTTATTGTCAATCAGCTCGTTGAAAGCGAGGCGGCGTCCGGGAGGGCAGAGGCGGTTGCCGTTGTCCGCGTCGAAATGCGCCGGCTCATAGTTGCAGATGAACGCGCCAAGTCCGGGAAGAACAACGCAGTTGTGCTCTCGCAGAAGATATTCCATATGTGCGGCTACGCTGTTCATCCGGCAAACTGTTTTCGGTTGGTTGGTTTCGGTTGCAATGTGTAAATAAACATAAAATTGTTTATTCAAACACAAAGTTAGTTTATTTTCCTGTAAAATAAAAACAGAATTTCACCCTCGCCGGTTTAATCTTTTTCAATCGGGGCGGAAAGAGCAGCAGCTGATGGTCGACTATGGGCAGACTGCACCGAGGCTCAGTCCACAAAGACAAAAATTGGCTGAGGCTGGCCCTGACTGTAAAAAACAAGATTTGACCTGTCTGTAAAATTGGCGATGGGATTGTGGAATATCATTCTTATCTTTGCATCCTGAAAGCCGTTGTTTTACGGGCTAAAGTTTTTTGATGATACACAGCAATGAAAGTTAAGGCAGATCTTCATACACATACCATCGTGTCGGGCCACGCCTACAGCTCCATGCAGGAGATGGCCAAGGCCGCTGCGGAAAAGGGGATAGAACTCCTCGGCATCACCGAGCATGGTCCGGCCATTCCGGGCACCTGCAATGAAATCTATTTCACCAACATGCACGTGGTGCCACGGGAGATGTACGGCGTGAGGCTGATGCTCGGATGTGAAATCAATATTCTGGACAACGACGGTACGCTCGACGTGTCCGAACGGACAATGAACAGTCTCGATATCCGCATTGCCGGCATTCACGATGTGTGCTGGCGAGGCGGCACGAAGGATGAAAACACCGCCGGACTTATAAAGGTGATGCGCGACCCGCGTATTCAGATCATAAGTCATCCGGCCGACGGAACTGCGCTGCTGGATATGGAGGCGCTGGTGAAAGTGTCGAAAGAGACGCGCACGGTGCTCGAGGTAAACAACCATTCGCTCTCGCCGGCACGCACCAAGCGGATACTGGCTGAGCCGAACAACACCGAACTTCTGCGCTTGTGCCGGAAGTACGAAGTGCCGGTGCTTCTGGGCAGCGACGCCCACATCTCATTCCAGATTGCCGACTATGCGCGCATCGCCCCCTTGCTTCAGGCCACCGACTTCCCCGACGCCCTCATCCTCAATTATGACATCCCCCGCCTCCTTTCTTATTTAAAATAACCCAACTATATACTTTAAGATACCAAATAATCGCAGGTGGTATTATAACCTTAAATAAGGTTACTTAATAGGGTTAGCGCATCAGATAATCTCTAATGCTCTCTATGATGAATTTTATTAGCCATTTGAGCCACGGTTTTTCGTTGACATATTGGCGAACACTTTTGAATGCGTTGAGAAACGAGTTTAAGGTGGATTTACAAGTCATAATGAAATTCAGTTTTAAGTCACCGACAGTGGTGATGCCGCCGATGTATCAACCGAAATTTCGTTCTCTCAAAATTGGCAAATATTAGCTAATATTAGCTAAGTGGCTTTATTCCAACGCAGAAAACCCCGACATTCGCAAGAGTGCCGGGGTTTCAATTGTTCTAAAGTAAGGAATCAGAGTATAGTTTTCTTCTTTAGCTCAAACTCTTCTTGCGTGATTATCCCTTTTTCTTTGAGTTCGTATAGTTTCACGATTTCATCGCTACTTGCAGACGTAGTGCCGCCAACTGGGCCAGCCATATTGATTGCAACTGTATTTACGTTGTTATTCGGTGTAGTTAAAACCGCAACTTCTTTTGGCGAGTTGTATTTGCGATTGAATTTTTCATCGCTCATGCATAAGAAGCCGATGAAATCTATGAATGCAATCAGGCATGGGATTAGAGTCCACGAAAACAGCAGATAGACTATTCCAAGCCCAGTCTGACCAAGATAGAACCGATGTATGCCGAGTCCTCCCAAGAAGAAAGCGAGGATTACGGTTGTTGTCTTGCTTTTCATTGCTGCATCTCTTGTGAGAATTTCTGAATGATGCGTGACATTCTCATTATTTGAGCTGGTGTCATTTCATTTTCCGCACCATGCAGTTTGTCCGTTAACGAATTGAATTTCTGGAGTGCACTTGCATAATTTGCATAAGCACTTTGGTCGCCATTCTTAATTTTCTTGTAGTATTTCGATAGTTCATTGAAATACGCTTCATATTCGTCAATCCATTTGTCATAATCAACAGAGTTCTTTGCGGTAGACGGTGTAGTTGAGTTCTCATCAGCCAGCGCATTCATTCGATGTTCTTCTGTGATAGCATCGTAATCTTCGCCTTCTTCTGTTTCTTCTTCGACGGATGCCACCTTTTCAGGTTTCTCTCCAGCGGCGAAACCGTCATCAATGAGTTCAAATGTTGTCGCTTCATTGAAAATCCTCACTCCAAGGTCTTCGTCTTGGCCGAGATACTGCCAAGTAAACGAAATGGATTTTGTATCACCAACTTTACCATTGGCGAGCAGTTCCTTGACCTTGTCGAATTCTTTGTTGCTTGCCTCGAAGCCATAGACTCCTGTGTCAAAGATTTCTCCGTCTTCGCCAACCGCGTTGATGCGAATTTTTGGAAAATTCGTTTCGTAGTAAGCTTCGGTTGGCTGTCCTTTGAGTTTGAGCTTTACTGTTACTCGACCCTCTTCGCCGTTGTTCGTGAACTTGTACGACCCATCGACAACCTCGATGTAGTCTTTGATGAACCCTGACACCTCTACGTTAGAGGCGTTGACTTCCCGTTCTTCGGGAATCTTGGAACACGACATCACTAATAGCGATATCATGAACATGAGCAGCACTTTTCTCATTGCATTGCTGTTTTGTCTTTCCACAGCCTCAACGGAAAGGATGTACTTGAAACAGAAGGCGTGAGACTGTTAGACTTATACCAAGCGTAGGTTCTGGACTACCTCTATATTGAATACAAGAATACAGCTCACGCCTCGGATGGTATATAGGCGTAATGCTATACACGAACCAAGGGGAGCGTTTTCGCTTGTCTCTCAATATAGTATGAATTGTCCAGATTCACGCTTGAGAAAAGCACTAAACGCTTCCGATTAAACATATCGTCCCTAAGGACATGCAAATATACTAATTTTCTATGAATTAGGCAGTATCGCCGATGAGAATTTCTCGTTTTATATGTGAAGTGTCCGGTTGCAGAAATTTTATTAATACCATTACCGGATGCAATGTGCGATTGCCATATCTAAATGCGAACTCGTTGCAATAACGCTGTAAATACTTGCGACTAACTGAGTGATATGTACTTTTCAATCCTCGTTTGAATTGAGACCAAAATCCTTCAATGCCGTTAGTATGGAAGCCTTGCTTATTTTTATAACTACCTTTGTTATGTTCTACAACTTCATGCCGATATAACTCTGCTAAACCTGTATAACTTTTAAGACCATCAGTTACAACGATAGAACCAGGGACTACCAATGCGCAGATAATGCCTTGTAATGTGTTCGCACTTACATTCTCTGTAACGAAAGCAGCAACCTTTTCCTCTGTAAGCAATCCAACTACTGGCACTTTCTGTTTGAGACTTCGCCCTTGATTTTGCCAAATCTTACCTTTTGTCTTTCCTCCAACATAGGTTTCATCTACCTGAACAACTCCGTTAAATGAATCTATAAGGTTCAATGGGTCTTCCATAAGGTTGCATCGAATCTTATGCAACATAGACCACGCCGTCTTTTGTGTTATTCCGAGGTCTTTTGATAGCTGCACGCTGCTTATTCCTTTTGTATGCGTTAGGAATTGGATTATTGCATAAAACCAATCGTATAATGGTATGTGAGTTCCCTCGAACATAGTACCAACTGTAACTGTGAATGTCTTGCGACAATGTCGGCACTTATATTTGCCATGAAATTCCCCGTTCCTTGTCAGTCGATAATGAGTGGCGGACTCTGTGTCACAATGTGGACATTTTGGTGTTCCGCTCCACCTTATATCCTCCAAGAATTCGCGGCATGATTTCTCATCATGTAGCGTCCTTAGGATGTCTTTTACCGACTTAAATTTTTGCATAGCCCTTTGATTTGGGCGAGTAATACGTTTTCGATTATCTCATTTTAGTCCTTTATTTGTATTATTAAATATAATCAATTTTATAATAACTTGAAAATCAAGAATATCCAAGGTTTGTCGTTGGAACAATCGCAATAATTAAAAGATATTAAATAAAGCCAATAAAGATAACAATTGGGAAACCAAGTTGATACACAAACAGTTTGGACGAGATAGCAACTTTGTTCACGACCCGTCAGACGCAGATAGTCATTATACTTGGAAATTCTTCGTTAACTTTCCCGACAAACTATATAAAGACATCGCCCGAACAAAGACGGATGAAGAGATTGCAGAACTAACATTGTCGGATAAACTGAATTACATGGATTTGTATCTACCAAGAGAACGATTCTTGCACATTAGTAAACTTGTAGAGGCAGACCAACGATATCCCAACATAGAGTATATGCTGATAAATCCGAAAGTCGGACCAGTGTATCATGGAGATTACGTAGAACGATAAATTAGGACAAAGAGAACCTCGGCACTCGCAAGAATGTCGAGGTTATTTTATGTTTGGTATCTTAAAGTATATAGGTATCTTAAAGTATATAGTTGGGCACATAAAATTTCATTGATCGGTTTCATTCAGATATCCTTTAATGGAACTGGTGTCATGATTGGCAATGTAAAAGTGGAATATAAAAAAACCGGAGCTGTGAGGCAGCTCCGGTTTGGTTGTGTAGCGAATCCGGGAATCGAACCCGGGTCTCCACCGTGAGAGGGTGGCGTGCTAGGCCACTACACTAAATCGCCATTTTATGTCTGGCAGGGGTCTCTTTCCCTTTCGACGATGCAAAGGTAGGTATTAGTTTTGACATGTGCAAGTATTGCGGACGTTTTTTGCACATCAATCTTGAGACCCCAGGCAGTTTCTTACAGAATTTCTTTCCAAATGCTTGGAGAGTACCATTTTGCAGTTGCGCAATCGGATGGCTTGCTACAAGTGGATGAATTTTTTTGTAGGGTGGCGAGTTTATTTCACAATCTGGGCTTGGATTTATTTAGAAGGGGTGGAGTGGAGGCGGTGGTAGGCGAAGCCGACTGGGATGGCGCCCCCGATGATGTTGCCGAGGGTGACGGGGAGGAGGTTGCCGAAAAGTTGTGCCACAGTGACATCGGCGCCTTCAAGCATGCCAGCGGGTATGAAGAACATGTTGGCGATGCTGTGCTCGTAGCCAAGGGCGACGAATGTGCCGACCGGAATCCAGCATGCAAGGAATTTGGCGGGAAGGGTGTCGACCATCAGGCCGATCCACACGGCCATGCACACGCACCAGTTGGCGGCTATCCCTTTGAGAATCATGGTGAGCAGCGGCAGCTGCACTTTCGCCTGCGCTATGCTTATGACGGCCGAGCGGTAGGGCTCCGCGGCGGTAAGGCCGGACCGGTAGACAAACAGATAGGTGAATGCGAGTGCACCGACGAAGTTGAAAATCCACACCAGTGTCCAGTTCCGCACTACGGCTCCGAACCCGAAACGGCGCGAGGCGCAGCCGGGGATGAGGACGGCGTTATTGCCGGTGAACAGTTCGGCTCCGAGCAGGACGATGAGAAACAGTCCCACAGGGAATGCCAGTGCACTGAAAAGTTTCTGTATGGCCGGATTGCAGGCCGATATGGCGGGGAAGCCGTAGCCTGCGGTGACAGAAAGGATGCCGCCGAGCGCTATGAACGCACCGGCCATGACTGACAATATAGCCAGACGGCCAAAACCCATTGAGGTTTTGGCTCGTCCGATGTCCACTATTTTGTTGATCAGTTGGTTATGTGGTGTAATCATTGATCTGCATATGCCTTGGCCTGGGAGCGTGACTCCGGTGGCAGTCAGTTAAGCTGAGGCTCAAGGGTTGGGTGTGTAGTTTTTTTTTGAACGTAGGTGTTTACGGGGATGGTTCCGTTGAGGGCGCCGAGGGCGTTGAGGGCAAGCGCCTCGAGTTCGTCCTCGCCGGGGAATACTTCCACCGGAGCGATGAAATCGATCTGCGGGAGCAGGCGTGAGATGATATAGTCGGAATAGGCTATTCCGCCGGTAATCAGCACTGCGTCCACCTTGCCGCGGAACACGGGGGTGAGGGCGGCGATGTGCTTGGCTATCTGATAGATCATGGCATCGATGACCAGACGGGCGTAGTCGTCGCCGTTTTCAATGCGTGCCACGATGTCGGGGATATGCGTGGAGCCGAGGTGAATGGCCAGACCGGCTTTGCCGCTGATGCGTTTTTTCAGTTCGTCCTTGGTGTAGCGTCCGGAGAAACAGAGGTCGATGAGCGCGCCCGAGGGGAGCGTGCCGGCACGTTCGGGCGAGAAGGGGCCTTCGCCATCGAATGCGTTGTTCACGTCGACAGCACGGCCATGCTTGTGTGCGCCGATCGAGATGCCGCCGCCGAGGTGCACGATGATGAGGTTGAGGTCCTCGTAGCGCACGGGGTGCTCCGGATTCCTGGCTGACAGTTCGGCTGCATATCGGCGGCCGATGGCGCGCTGGTTGAGGGCGTGCCAGGTGGTGATGCGCGGCATGAGGGGCGAACCTGTGATGCGGGCCACCTCGTCAAGTTCATCGACAATGCCGGGGTCGGCGATATATGATTTGCAGCCCACTTCGTCGGCAATGTCGCGGGCGATGAGGCAACCGAGATTGCACGCATGGCTGCGGCGTACCTTCCTGATGTCGGCCACCATGGCGTCGTTCACTTCATACACGCCTCCGGGTATGGGGCGCAGCAGTCCGCCACGGCCTACCACGGCGTCAAATTCTACCGGGATGTTGTTTTCGGCCAGGGTGGAGAGTATGAGATTTTTGCGGAAGTCAAACTGGTCGATGACTTTGGGATAGGGTTCAAGATCGTCGACACTGTGGCGGATGGTTGTTGCAAACACTTTTTCGTCGTCGTGGAACACGGCAATTTTCGTGGATGTTGATCCGGGGTTGACTGCAAGTATTTTTTTCATGAGCTATAGTCGGTGATTTGAAGATGAGGTGAGATGAGAGGAATGTGTCGGGTGTCGCGCTGTGACCACCGCGGCCATAAGGTGGCTTAACCTTTGGCCTTGGCCAGAGCGTCGAGAGTGGCCATCACAATACTGTAGAACTTGGATGTGCCGCTGTCGCTGCGGGATGGGAGGATTACGGGTGCGGCAGCGCCCTGCAGCATGCCGGCCACGATGGCGCCGGCAAAGAGCGTGATTGCCTTATAGAAGGTGTTGCCGGATTCGATGTTGGGGAATATCACAAGGTCGGCATTGCCGCAAACGCCGCTCTTTATCCCCTTCACCTGTGCGCTGTGGGCGTCGCAGGCCGTCTTCACGTCCATTGGGCCGCCCATTTCAACGTTGCCGAAACGTCCGTGCGCGGCCTCGTCGATGAGCTGGGCATAGTCGGTGGAGTTGGGGAATTTTGGGTTGACCTTTTCGGTGAAATGAATGAGTGCCACGTTTGGGGTGTCGATGCCCATGCGGCGCAGGGTGGCAAGGTCGTAGTCCAGAATGGCACGACGCTGCTCTATGGTGGGATAGGGTATTACGGCCACATCCGAGAAGAACAGCAGTTTGTGATAGCCGGGAATCTGTGCGGCCGTGAGGTGGGTAAGCACATTTCCCTGAGGCAGGATGCCATGCTCTTTGTTCAGCACGGCTTTCAGCAGCACGTCGGTGCCGATCAGGCCTTTCATCAACACGTCGACTTCTTTGTTGCGGGCCATCTCCACACATTTGGCCGCAGCTTCCGCATCGCTGTCGGCTTCAACGCATTTCACACGGTCGCTGTCAAGAACCGATTTGGGCAGCGCAGCCAGTTTTGCGCTTTCGCCAACCAGCACGAAGCGGGTGAGATTGAGGTCGATGGCGCGTTGGATGGCTTCTAAAGTACCCTCGTCGTAGGGGCATACAACGGCAACTGTGCCGCATGCCGATTCCTGCTGGAGACGTTTCACCAAAGTTTCAAAGTCTTGTGTAAATTCCATGGCAATTAAATTGAGTTTTTGCAAAAATAAGCATTCTTTTTTGAACGCATGCAATTTTGTGGTGGAAAATTAGCGATATTTTTATGTTTTTGGTGTGAAAATTGTGCAATTTTTCAAGCTTATATTTTTACTGAACTTACAGTTTGTTATATTTTGGGCGGTTTGGGTTATACCTTTTCTGTGGTACGTGGAATAAGGATTGCACATGAAAGCTTTATTTGTGCAATTGCTATGAATTGTCACACGACTTCATATGACTGTTTTCAGCACCCTGACGCAGCTTTGCCCCGAGACGCTGATGTGGGCAGTTGCAGCCAAGCCCGGACTGGCAGATGCGGAAAATGGGGGGAGAGCAGATAAAAATGGAGAAGGAGGCTAACCGATAGTCTCCTTCTCCGGGAATATTAAAATCAGATGAAGAGAATTCATCCACAGGATATTGAATGAATGTTTCTGCCGCCACAGATGGCGGTTGCGTAATTGAATTAAGGAATCGATAATATCATAAATTGTTGCAGTTAAAATCTAAAAAGGTTGTAGTTAAAATCTGTTGTAAAGTTTAATTACGCATTAATCGAATTGCCGCTATGTTGCGGTGATGTGTGGCAAAGATAGGGCGTTTGTTTTTATTTTGCAAACATTTTGTCAAATATTTTCTAAAATTTTTAAATAAATGACACGAAGTGTCCTCCGGTATGCCGGAGGGCACTTTGTTGTGATTGAGATGAACCGGTGTGGTATTTCAGTTTTCGTTGAGGCGGCGGCGCTGGAAGAAGCGGCCTGTGGCAAGGATGAAAAGGAGCGCTCCGGCAGCCTGCATGAAAGCCACGGTGTGGAACGCGGCCGAGAATCCGAGGTTCTCGGCAATCACACCGCCAAGAAGGATGCCTATGCCCATTCCAAGGTCCCATGAAATCAGGATCGACGAATTGGCAGTGCCGCGCTGGTCGTGCCGCGCCACTTTTATAAACATGTTCAGAAACGCCGGATACATCTGGCCGTTGCCAAGCCCGATCAGGAGGGCCGACAGATAGAAGCTCCATTGCGTCGGTACAAATGCGAAAAGGGAATAGCCTATCAGTGAGAGCAGCACGCCCACCGTGGCATTCAAAGTCATCTTACCTTTTCTGAGACTCTTCGAGCCAAAGAGCCGCGAAACGATAAGTCCGGCCGAGAGCAGCATGAAAAATATCCCCGTTCCGTCGGTGATGCCAAGCTGCTGCTTGCCGTAAATGGCCACGTAATTGCTCATCACACCCCAGCACAGCCCGAAGAAGCTGATGTTTATGGCCAGCAGCCATGCCCGTCCCAGAAAAAAGTGGTCCAGACTGAGCACCGGTTTGGCCTGCGCTTTCTCGCGTTTCGGCAGCTTTACCCTTGTGGCGCAATAGAAGCCTCCGAATGCCAGTATCAGCGATATCCAGAAAAGCAGCATGAAATTGCCGGTGACGTTATAGATATAAATGCCGGTGCTCGGGGCGACGGCCATGGCGAGGTTGTTGCTCAGGCCGTAGTACCCGATCCCCTCGTTGCGGCGCGAGGACGGAAGCACATCGATGGCCACGGTGCTGTTGACCACCGTTGTGGCTCCGAACGGAATGCCGTGCAGCGTTCGTACAATGGCGAACATAAGCAATGTGCCGGCTCCCACATATCCCGTGAAACAGATGAAGAAAGCGAAAAAACAGATGGTCAGAACCGTTTTGCGGTCAAAAGAATCGACCATGAAACCACTGAACGGCCTGATAAGCAGTGTGGCTACCACGTAGCCGGAAAGCACCAGGCCGATCATGTCCTTGTCGGCGTCGAACTGCTGGTCGAGATATAGCGGAAGCAGAGGGGTGAGCAGATAAAAGGCGAAAAACAGCAGGAAATTGCATACCATCACCTTGTTGTACTCTCTGTTCCATAATTTTGTGGAACCGGCCGCTACCTTCTTTTCTGATTCCAAAGTCTCCATAAAACACAAATGCGAATTGCAACTGCAAAGTTACACATTTGCATTCTCGGCCACAATACATCTTCCTCCCGTTTATTATCGGAGTGCAGACTCATCAGAGCATCACGGGCGTATTAGAAAAATATATTGCAGATGTTGCGGTATAATTATTCTGATGTATGGAATTTTAGCTATATTTGGCTTACATAATTGGCTTCGCCACCGCGAACCGCCCTGCTGGCGACTTTCGCTATTATGTTTCATATAAACGCAACCACATTCACTCCATCAAACGCCATTAAATATTGCCGTTATGAATCAACGTATCCTTTTGTTCATGTTCTGTGGCATTGCCGTCATGGCTTCAACCGCACAGTCAGAGATGCCGGATAGTGCTGTTGTATGTGCACATGATGGAATGATTGCCGACACGGATTGCCGTAATGTGCCTATGGCGCAGCTTTCAGAATGTGACAGCCTTCCGCACGGTTCGATTTTCGACGACAGTGTTTATCGGCGTGATTATTTGTATCCTTATCCCTCTGCAAATGTATTTTATTCTCCTCCTTCCCAATATCTGACCCGAAATGTTGTGACATTCTCCGCATGCCGGCAGGCGCTCGCATTTCCCGGAATGATTTGTGGGAATGATAACATGCATATATCGGCCGATGTTGACGTTGCTGTTTATCCTGGTATGATGAATAAAGCCACCGGCACTTTGGGGGCTTCGATTCAGAATGGCAATGTGCGGTTTTATGCTGGCGGCATTGTCAACGAATACTCTTTTTATGGCGGTCTTATCCGTCAATTAGGCGTACAGGGAAGTTTAACTTATCAGATTTCAGCTCCCTTATCGTTCACCGCTTTTGCCAGCTACTATGGCCGTAACGCTATGCCTGTGATGCCGTGCGGTTCTCCCATGCCTCCATCCATGCTGGGATATTACGATGTGTCCAGATTTGGCGGTTATGTGAACTACAAGGTCTCAGAGCATTTCGGTATTTTGGTGGGCGGCCAGGCCGTGGAACGTCATGGCCCGCGCAACTATTACGAGGTGGAGCCGATAGCCACCCCGTATGTAAATATCGGCAGTGGAAAAAAGAAGGTCGGGATAGGGCTGCCGGTAGGTCAGATAATCTATGGATTATTCGGTCGTTAAGCAAAAGGCTTACCCCGTTGTTTCCTGGTTGTTTAAAGATTGGGATGAGTATAGGTCTGGCATTGGGAGCCGTGTGGTATGCCTTCATGTACCGCAAACTCAAGCGCATTGACATCGCCGCTCTCATGCATTTGGCCACAATACATCAGGCTGTTCCGCGAGCTTGATTCCATAAAAGACTGACAGCGATATATCACATTATCTTTAAAAGCCGCTTCTTATTCAGGGCGGCTTTCAGTGTTGGATTGTGAAAAATATGTTATATTTGTGGAAAATAAATTGATTTTTGATATGACAAACGACAATCCGGGTTCAAATCGCGAAGCGCGCGAATACCCGTTCAAGGGACTATGCATTTCAGGTTTTGCAATGCTTTTTTTTACATTCATCCTCATTCCTGTGATGATAGGAGTGATAGCCATAAACTGGCTTGAGGACTACACCGCGGTGGCGTCCACGGCCATAGCCTTGCTGTCGCTGCTGTTTGTGCTCGGCTGTGTGGGCTATTTCGTACAGGAGCCGAACGAGGCCCGAGTGATGATTTTCTTCGGCAAATACAAAGGGACGTGCCGCAGTACGGGATATTTCTGGGTGAACCCGTTCATGAGCCGCAAAAAGCTTTCGCTGCGCATCCGCAACATGGACATCGAGCCTATCAAGGTTAACGATAAGGTGGGCAATCCGGTGCTTATCGGCATGGTGCTGGTGTGGAAAATCAAGGATACTTACCGCGCGGTGTTCGACATCGACTCGCAGAGCCTGAGCAACGGTGTGAGCACAGGCGTCAGCAACGCCGCGCTTGAAAAATTTGTGCGCATACAGAGCGATGCCGCCCTGCGCGAGGTGACCGGCCACTATGCCTACGACCAGACCGGTTCCGATGCAAACGAACTCACATTGCGCGACGGGGGAGAGGAAATCAATGAGCTGCTTGAACGTAAAATCAACGAACGTCTGGCCATAGCCGGAATGGAGGTGGTGGAGGCACGGTTGAACTATCTGGCATACGCTCCGGAAATTGCCGCTGTGATGCTGCGCCGCCAGCAGGCCTCGGCCATAATCTCCGCACGTGAGAAGATTGTGGAGGGTGCCGTGAGCATGGTCAAGATGGCCATCGACCGGATTGAGACCGACAAGGTGGCCACATTCGATGAGGCAAGGAAGGCCACGCTGGTGGGCAATCTGCTTGTGGTGCTCTGCAGCGACGAACCTGCTCAGCCGGTGCTGAATACCGATGCCTGAATCTTTTTAGACTTTGTAAAAATCAGGGCGCCGTTTCCTGTCTGGAAACGGCGCCCTGATTTTCGCTTCTTGGGTCAGCGGTGTGCGTGAATCGGCTTTATTTCAGATTGTAGAAATGGGTTAAGGCCTTGATGATGTAGAGATGGTCGGCCACCGCAGCTGTTTCGCGGCACGAATGCATGGCCAGCTGTGGCGCACCCATATCCACACCGCGCAAATCGAGTTGCGAGGTAAGTATGTTGCCCAATGTTGAACCGCCTGCCACGTCACTGTGGTTTACGAAGAACTGCACCGGTACTCCCGCTTCGTGACATATCTCCTGGAACACTGCCGACGATTCGGCATCGGTCATGTACTTGCAGTTGGCGTTGATCTTGATTACAGGGCCTCCTCCGAGCACCGGATGATTGGTGGGATCCTGCTTGCTTTCGTAGTTGGGGTGGGTGGCATGGCCGTTGTCGGCTGAAATCATGAACGATGATGCCACTCCGCGGAAGAATGTCTCGTCGTTGCCGCTGAGCGCAGCGTTGATGCGCTGCAGGATGGTTTTGAGCACAGGCGATGCAGCACCCTGTTTGGTGCCCGAGCCGGTTTCCTCGTTGTCGAATATGGCCATCACGCGTGTGGTGGCTTGCGGCTGTGGATCATTTGTGCAGCTTGCGGTAAGCGCGGTCACGGCGCAATGTGCCATCTCGAGGTCATCGATCCGTCCGGCTGACAGAAATTCGTCCGAGGCTCCGAACACGCACCCTGCCGAGGTGTCGAACAGCGTCAGGTCGTAGTCCAGAATCTCTTCAGGATTTACGTTCAGTTCGGTGGCAACAAGATTGCGGATGAAATTCTTCGCCGCACCCTTGTCCTGCACTATCGCTATCAGCGGGAGCATGTCGCGCTGTTTTGAGAGCGGATTCCCGTCGTTGACGCTGCGGTTGTAGTGTATGGCAAGATGGGGGATGGTGAGCAGAGACCGGTCGATTCTGACCAGGCGCGTGCGTGGCGACAGGGCATTATCTCCCCGGAGAATCACACGTCCTGCAATGGAGAGCGGACGGTCGAACCATGTGTACAGAATCGGACCTCCGTAAACTTCCGTGTTCAGTTTCAGCATCCCTCCGTCCATTGGCATTTCGCAGTCGGGCTTCAGGCGGAAACCGGGCGAATCGCTGTGCGCGCATACTATCCGGTAGCCTGCGTCGGGGTCGGTTCCGGCAGTGAACGCGAAGATTGCCGAACCGTTCTTTTCCACAAAGTAGCGTCCGCCGGGACGCAGTGTCCAGCTTTGGCGCATGTCAAGTTGTTCGAATCCGGCGTCCTCAAGTTTGCGGCGCAGATTCTCCACTGCCCAGAAGTTGCAGGGCGAGGCGTTGAGAAAGTCAAGAAGGTCGGCTGTGAGTGTGTTCATGGCGAAAAAAGTGGGTTTATTCGGTTTCGGAGGCAGATGGGGGTACGGCCTCGTGGTCTGTATTATCTGTATCAGATGTCGCTTTGTCCTCTGCCGGCGTCGCGGCGTCCGGAGTCGGCTCTACGGCCTGACTGGCAGTCGGTACTCCTTCACGTTTAAGGGCGGCGGGAGGCATGGCGCTGTTGCGTGCCGGCGATTTTGAGTTGCCGCTGCCACTGTTGCGTCCGCCAAACGGCGGCTCCTGCATCAGCTGCAGCATTTCGTAGGAAATGTTGAACACATCATCCGGCGATGTGGGGCGCAGCGGCTCGAACCATCGGAACTGCGGCAGATAGAACAGGCTTTTCTTGGCCAGATAGAGCGGCGTCATGGTGCCCGGGGTCTCGGGCCACATCTTCAGACTGTCGACGGTCTGGTTCTTGAACTCGGCCGAGAGAAACGAGCTTTCCACGTTGGCAATCTTGTTGTAGGTGGAGTCGTTCTCCATCGGGAGCATGATGCACTGCACATTGCCGCTCACGTCAAGGTGTTTGATTGTGCGGTTGGCAAAGGTGGCATACATCTCTTTGCCGGTCATCTGGTTGTAGAACTCCTCGTCGATCCATTCGGCCATGAACCCGAAGTCGGGCAGTTTGGCCCAGTCGGCAACAGAGTCGCGCATGTGCACCTGAATCACATTGCCGAAAATCTGCTTCTGTTCGTTCCACACCACAGGGTGGTAGTTCATGTACATCATGGAGTCGCGCTGCACCACTGTCATGGAGTCGCATATTCCCTGCAGGTCGGAACGGTAGAACCGCACGTGCGGCGCAGCGATTATGTGGTGGGTTGTGTCGGCCGGTAGTGTCACGGAGTCGTTGAGTGCCTGTGGTGGCGTCACGAACATAAAGGTGCGGATTGTGTCGCTGTGTAGAAACAGTGTGTCGGGAGCCGACGAATATTCCTTTGCCAGTGCGCGTCCGGTCACCATGGCGCTGTCGGCCACTTCAAAATAGTAACCGTAGTCGCCGCACAGCACCACGCGGTTGGTGGTGTCGGTAAGCTCGATGTTACCGAAAGCTTCGCCGAAGCCGAGATTGCGGTCGTAGTACAGTGTGTCTCCCGTGAGGGTATTTCCGTTTTTGGCCACCACAAGCGAGCGCTTGTACAGGTCGGCCTGCGACGTCTCGGTGTTGTACACGCCGTTGCGGGTGTAGATAGTGCCGTCGCCCGATATGATGGTGGATGTGGTGTCGAGAATGGCGATGTGGGTGAGCGTGTTGTAGAGCATCTCATCTGTGTAGATGTCGAGCGTGTCGTTCTGGCCGAGCGAGTTGAGATGCACGTTTTCACGGAACAGCGCGTCCTTGGTCGACGGGCTGTATTCTCCGTACCACGAATCCAGACGGTTTTCTTTGTCGGTCAGCACTCCGCCCACCTCGTAATAACCCAGCTCAATGCCGAGGTCATAGTTGAATATGTCGGTGGTGAGGGTCACATCCTTGTTGATCAGCCTTACCTTCTTGCCGGGGTCGGCATAAAGGATGGCAAGCTGCGTGGAGTCGGCATAGTTCAGTTCATCGCCGTAGACAAACAGGGTGTCGCCCTGTTCCATGCGCACATTTCCGAATGCCTGCAAGGCACCGGGATTGTCGAAGAAATGAGCCGAATCGCAGTACATGTACATGTCGCCTTTGCGGAATTCCACATCGCCCACCACAATCTGGTAGTCCTTCCCGCGTTCGGCGCGTAGTTCGTTGGCGCGTTCAAGAAACACCTTGTCGCGCTGATAGCGGTTGGCCCGGGGAATGGTGGGGGAGATGGGGGTTGTGTCCGGCTGCAGCAGGGCGCTCCGGTTGGTGGGTTTGGCGGCTTTGCGCACCGCAGGCTGCTGCGCCGCGGCAAACACCGACAGACACACCACCATCAGGGCCGCGCAGAATCCGGAGGTCAGACCGCCGCGGCGATGGTTGCGGTTGTTGTTGTATGAGGTACGGCTTTCCGGGTTGTGTTTCATTTCCTTATTTTCAGCCAGCCGTCGTGTTCGAACTCACAGTCAATCCAGTTGTCTTCGATTTTCACGTAGGTGTCCTTGATTTTTTTAGCTATCCATTCGTCGACCATACGCTGCTTGGCTGCATTTTCATACATCCCCTTGATGGTCTGGTAGTCGTCCGACAGATTGGCTTTGTGGGCAGGGATGCGTGCGGTGAGTTTCACAAGTGCCACGATATCGCAGTTTCGCTTGGGGTCGGTCATTACGAATGCGTCGGAAATTTCGCCAACCTCCATGTCGTTGATTTTCTTTGCCACTTCCTGCGGCAGCTGCGACATCTCGAAGCGTGTGGTGTTGCTCTCGGCGTTGACCATGCGTCCGTGGTTGTTGCGTGTGTCCTTATCCTGCGACACCACGGTTGCCTCTTCGAATGTGAACTTGCCTGCATTGATTTCGGCTTTGAGCGAGTCAAGCCGGGCCACGGCGTCATTGAGGTCGGTGGCAGCCACTTTCGGACGCAACAGTATGTGACGCGTGTTGACGCGGTCACCGCGTTTCTCTATGAGTTGGATGATGTGGAATCCGTATTGGGTCTCCACAATTTTCGAAGCCTTTTTGGGGTCGTTGAGGTTGAAAGCCACAGCCGCATATTCCGGTTCGAGATGGCCTTTGCCGAGGAATCCGATTTCACCTCCGCGCACGCTGCTGCCGTCTTCGGAGTAGAGGATGGCGAGAGTGGAGAATTCCGATTCGCCGCGGTTCACACGGTCGGCATAATCGCGCAGACGTGCCTTAATGTCGTCGATCTCCTGCTGCGGGATGCGCGGGTTGATGGTTATAATTTCCGCTTCAACCTGCAACGGTATGAACGGGATGGAGTCGTCGGGCAGGGTGGAGAAATATTTGCGTACGTCCGACGGGGTGACCTTGAGGTCTTTCGAAATGTTGCTCTGCACCTGCTGGATGCGGTACTGGTTGCGCATCGATTCCGACATCTGTTCGCGGAATTCGGCGTAGGGCTTGCGGAAATATTCCTCAACCTTTTCTTTCGAACCGAGATTGGTTACAAGATAATTAAGGCGCTGGTCTACAGCCTGTGCCACCATGGATTCCTGAACTTCCACGGTGTCGATGTCGGCCTGATGCAGAAACAGCTTTTCCAGGGCCAGACGTTCCGGAATCACACAATAGGGGTCGCCTTTCAACGGAGTCTTTTCATAAAGCATCTGCTGATAGGCTTCCTCGATTTCACTTTTATAGATAGGCTGGTCGCCAACCATCCAGGCCACTTCTTCGACAATATTGTTGTTGGCTGCCAGGGCAGCAAGCGCCATGACGGCGGCCAGGGATGCAACGGTTGTTTTCTTGAGTTTCACTTTGGTCAGTTAGGGTGATGAATAACTTCCGGAAGCCGTTTGCGGCCGACCGGACACCGCTTGGCGCGGCAATGGTACAGGCAGTAGTGCCGGTTTTAATCCACAAAGTTAGCGCAAACTTTGCAATTCACAAGTTGAAGCGCCTGAAAGTTTGGTGAATTGGTGTTAACGGTGCTAAAAATCTTCCATGCGGGCTATGCGGACGCCAAATAATTCATAAATTTGTAGGTTAAAAGCAACGAGTTTTTGAATAAACGCTATCACATAAGATGCCAGATTTGAATAATCCCATGTCGGGCGGAGATTTCGATCCCGACAGAACAGACAGATACAGCACCCCTTTTGACAGTGATCCGGATCTGATTGACCGTGGCGCCATCAACCGACGCCGGAATGCAGCTCCGGCAACCACACCGGAACGTCCGGTGCGCCGTCAGCGTCAGGTAGTTGCTGACGATGTGCCTCCGCGGGCCCAGCGACGCGCTCCCGAACCGGAGGCAGCTCCGCGTCAGCCACGTCGTCCAAAGGAACCGGCCAAACCGCGTCGCCCATTCAGGGAATGGGGGATAGTGCGCTTTTTGACCGACCGCCGTTTTCTTGCCGTGGTGGGTGTGGCTCTGGTGTTCCTTGCCGTATATATCGCCATCGCGGCCATTTCGTTCGTGCGCAACGGCGCCGACGATCAGAGCCTGGTAAATACGATGCACGTAAGCCAGATTGTGAATTCAGGTGAAAAGACTGGAAATGCAGCCGGCCCGGTTGGGGCCAGGCTTGCTCAGTCGATGTTTGTCGAAGGCCTCGGGATTGGATCTCTCGCCCTGATTGTCTATCTCGGTCTCGTGGGACTGGGGCTGATGGGTTTCAGGAAAACGAACTTCTGGTCGCTGACCTTCAAGACCCTGCTTGTGGCCATTGCCGTCTCGATTGTTTTCGGACTTGTGAGCCTGTGGCTCAATCTTGATGTGAACCTCGGAGGCTACCACGGCAAATATATCAATGTGGCGCTTATCGGCTATCTCGATTGGGTGGGGGCCGCACTTGTGAGCCTGTTGCTCATAGTGGCCGTATTTTATGTGTATATCAATGACCTGATGAGGCTTTATAACCGTTACCGAAGCATACGCAAGGCACAGCGTGACAAGGCCGAACAGCGGCGTCTTGAAATTGAGGCTGACCGCCGCCGGGTGCGTGAGGCCATGGCGCAGGCCGATTCGGAAGAGAATTCTGCCGTAAATCAGGATGAGCAGGATGTGACGAACGAGGCTGAGGCCGGTCCGGCGGAGGTGGCTGTGGAGCCTGTATCGCTCGGATTTGAGGATGCGCCTGCGCAGGAGCATGATATTTACGCCATTGACGGGACATATGCCGAAACGGCCGATGCTGTTCCGGCTGAACTTGAACCCGCTGAGGTAGACACAGAAAGGGCAGAAGCGCCGGTTGTGCAGGAGATGCCTGCCGCCGAACATGTGGTAACCCTTGCCGACCGTATGGCCGGCAAAGTTCCGGAGGCGTCTGTTGAAAAAGTTCCTGAAGAGGCCCCTGCTGAAGCCCCTCAACCCGCCGAAGGCCCGAGCCTTGAGGTGGTGACAAACAAGATTGAGAAGGCCGACAAAGTCAACGACAGTGGCACATTCGACCCCACCGCCGAGCTGTCACGCTACGTGATGCCCGGGCTTGACCTGTTGCGCGATATCAAGGTTAAGACAAACAGTGTCGACCTGGAGGAGCAGGAGGAGAACAAGGACCGCATCACCAAGACACTCAACGATTACGGCATTGCCATAAGTCATATCCATGCAACCGTAGGTCCGACCGTCACTTTGTATGAGATTATTCCGGCAGAAGGTGTGCGCATCGCCAAGATTAAACGTCTGGAGGATGATATAGCCATGAGTCTCGCGGCATTGGGTATCCGCATCATCGCGCCTATTCCCGGCAAAGGCACCATAGGTATCGAAGTGCCGAACAAGGATCCTCAGACGGTGTCCATCCGTTCGATTCTCGGGTCGAAGAAGTTTCAGGAATGCAAATATGAGTTGCCCATGGCCATGGGTGCCACCATCGCCAACGACGTGTATATCGCCGATCTGTGCAAGATGCCACACCTGCTTGTGGCCGGTGCTACAGGTATGGGTAAGTCGGTGGGCCTCAATACCATAATCGCATCGCTTCTTTATAAGAAGCATCCCGCAGAACTGAAGTTCGTGCTGATAGACCCGAAAATGGTGGAATTTAGCCTCTACAGTGTGTTGGAGCGGCATTATCTGGCCAAACTTCCCGACGAAGAGGAGGCTGTGGTGACATCGATGGACAAGGTGCTTGCCACACTCAACTCGCTGTGTGTGGAGATGGACCAGCGTTATCTCCTGCTGCGTGATGCCAACGAACGCACCATCCTTGATTATAACAAGCGTTTCATGGAGAAACGCCTGAATCCTGAGAAAGGCCACCGCTACCTCCCTTACATAGTAATGATTGTCGACGAGTTCGCCGACCTTATAATGACCGCGGGCAAGGAGGTGGAGAAGCCTATCGCACGTATCGCCCAGAAAGCGCGAGCCGTGGGTATGCACATGATCATAGCCACCCAGCGTCCGTCCACCAACGTCATCACAGGTCTGATCAAGGCTAACTTTCCGGGCCGTATTGCATTCCGTGTGAGCCAGATGGTGGACTCCAAGACCATTCTCGACCGCACAGGCGCCAATCAGCTCATCGGGCGCGGCGATATGCTCTTCTCCCACAACGGTTCGCTTGAGCGAGTGCAGTGTGCGTTCATCGACACCCCCGAGGTGCAGGCCATCTGCAGTCATATCGACCGTCAGGCCGGTTTTGAGCACGCCTATTATCTGCCCGAGCCTCAGATGGAACCGGAGACGGCAGGTGGCGTGGGTGCGCTTACCGATCGTGACCCGCTGTTTGAGGAAGCAGCGGAAATTGTGGTGAGCACAGGTCTGGCTTCGACCTCTTCGCTGCAGCGCCGCTATTCCATAGGCTATAACCGTGCCGGAAAGATTATGGATCAGCTTGAGGCCGCCGGCATCGTGGGGCCGTCGCAAGGAGGGAAGCCGCGTAATGTGCTGGTGGATTCCATTCAGCTCGGGTCCATCCTCCACACGTTCGAATGACCACCCTCCCTTAAACTCCATATTCCCGCTGTTTGTTGATAAGACAGGAGGGTGGAAAAGATTGATAAAGATAAGATATGCGTTTTACGACCGTAATAATAAAAAAGACAGCCCTATTGCTTGCCGCCGTAGTCATTGCGGCTGCCGGCTGTCATGCTGCCACTCCGACTGCCGCGCAACTGTTAGCCCAGGCTGTGGAACAGATAAAGAAATCTCCTTCGCTGCAGGCCACATTCCGGGCTTCCACGCCCGACGGCAGCGCGCAAGGCTCAATACTGCTTAGCGGCAACCGGTTCAAGCTGGACACTGATGAGTTTACAACCTGGTTTGACGGCCGCACACAGTGGGCCTATTCGCGGCGCACAGGTGAGGTGAACATTTCCGAACCGACCTTCGAGGAGCTTGCGCAGATTAACCCCTTTGCAGTAATCGGCTCGCTCAAGGAGGGCTACAACGCCCGACGTGTTAACGCGCCCAAAGGCTCCGACCGGCTCGAGCTGACGCCCAAACGCAAGGGTGGCGATTATGCGAAGGTCACATTGACGCTGAATGCCGCCACGCATTTCCCCTCGGCCATAGAGATTGTGACAACCGACGGTACGAAAATCAATATCGCTGTCACATCGGTTAAAGCCGGCAAAATGCCTGATGCATCGGCGTTCCGCTTCAACAAATCGCTTTATCCCCGTGCCGAGATAGTTGATCTGCGATAATGCCTTAGAGGTTACCTCGGTATATCACTGAAAAAGTATAATTGAAAACAAAATAAAGAAAAACGATATGGCAGAAATAGTTACACGATGCGCCATCATTGGTGGCGGTCCTGCGGGATACACTGCAGCAATCTACGCTTCGCGCGCCAACCTTGCACCTGTCCTTATAGAAGGGATGCAGCCCGGGGGGCAGCTCACCACCACCACCGATGTGGAGAATTTCCCGGGTTTTCCGGAAGGTATAAACGGCACCGAGATGGTGATGCTCATGCGTAAGCAGGCCGAACGTTTCGGCGCTGACATGCGTACCGGGCAGGTTACGGACCTTGATGTGTCGGAGCGTCCGTTCACCCTGACGCTCGACAATGGCGACGTTGTCAAGGCCCAGACCGTGATTGTGGCCACAGGCGCGTCCGCACGCTATCTCGGGTTGCCCGACGAACAGAAATTCATGGGACTCGGAGTCTCGGCATGCGCCACATGCGACGGGTTCTTCTACCGCAAACGTACGGTAGCCGTGGTTGGCGGGGGCGACACGGCATGTGAAGAGGCCGTATATCTCGCGTCGCTTGCCAAGCAGGTGTATCTGATTGTGCGCAAGCCGTTCCTGCGCGCCACGAAAGTGATGCAGCAGCGTGTCATGGATACCCCCAATATAAAAGTGCTGTTCAACTGCAACACACTGAGTCTTTACGGCGGAGAAGTGCTTGAAGGCGCACAGATTGTGGAATTCCAGGGCACTGACAAGGAACGCGTGTTCGATTTGTCGCTCGACGGTTTCTTCCTTGCCATCGGACATAATCCCAATACCGATCTGCTCAAAGGGAAAGTGGAACTTGACGCCGCCGGTTTCGTGAAAGTACAGTGGCCTACCACACAGACCAATGTGTCGGGAGTGTTTGCCGCCGGCGACGTGGCCGATCCGCACTATCAGCAGGCTGTCAATGCTGCAGCTTCAGGCTGTCGTGCGGCCATGGATGCCGACCGCTTCCTGCTTGAGCATTGACCTGATAAAACAAATAATCCAAAGAAAAGGAGTTCACATCATGACGAAGATTATCCCCAATCTGGATGACTCGTTGTTCCGCATAGATTTACCCACCCGTTCGCCCAGTGCCGGTGTGCTGCTTGTGGCCGAACCGTTCCTGCGTGAGGAGTATTTCAATCACGCTGTAATCACACTGGTGGAGCATGGTGCCGGGGAGTCATCCATGGGGCTTGTGCTTAACAAGCCCTCCGGCTACACTCTGGGTGAAGCGGTTGAAGGGATAGATGATGATGTGGATGCGCCGATTTATTGCGGCGGCCCGGTGTCAACCGACCGTCTGTTCTACATACATTCGCTACCGGAGGAGTTCCCCGGTTCTCATGAACTTGCCGACGATCTCTATATCGGCGGTGATTTCGAGCGGGTGAAGGCTTACGTGAACATGGGATTGCCCACAGAGGGACGCATCCGTTTCTTTGTGGGTTACAGCGGTTGGGATCCCGGACAGCTGGAAGAAGAGATCGCGGCACATACATGGGCTGTTGCGCCGCGCCCGGCAAACAGTGAAATCCTTCGGGAGGATGGCGATTCGTTCTGGTACCGGGTGGTGCGCACAATGGGCTCCTCACATCGCAACTGGCTTGTGCATCCCAAAAATCCGCAGCTCAACTGAATTGTTATACCTTCCTGAGAGAAGCTTCATGTCGAGATAATCCGGAGAAAAAGGCCTCCGCCACAACATCCCTATGCCGATAATGAGAGGATTTATATATGTATTGGTTGCAGTCGTTGTATTGTGCGTTGCTTCCTGTTCGAAGTCAATGTCACATGATACATCATTGGACAAGGCAGAGCAGCTGATGCGGAGCAATCCCGACAGCGCATTGGCTATCCTGGAGTCTATTGACCATGCCGATATAAAAGCTGACCCCTTAAAAGCAAAATTATATTACCTCAAGGCTTACGGGCACGTGAGGCGCAATCGTTCCATGATTGAGGATTCGTTGATTTCCTTCGCTCACAATTATTATCTAGGTAAAGACATTGTGAAAGATATGCGCAGCGGCTTGGCACTTGCATGGTACAAATTCTGGATCGGGGATACCTCAGGCTCCATCGCCATGCTTGACTCTCTTGCAGAGTTGCATGATGTGCCTGACTCGTTAATGGCACAGACACTTCGAATCCGTGTCTTACTCGGAGCGTCTGAGTATCAGGGACAACAGATTATACCGCTTGCAAAAAGGCTTTATCAGTTGGAGACTGACAGCCTCCGCCGGATTGAAGCGAAGTATATGCTTATGGGTGGATACCTATATGCCGGCATGGTAGACTCTGCTTTAAATATAGAGACAGAACTTATCGACTATGCCCGCAGACACAAGTTGGGCGACTGGGAGTTTCAGTTTGCAGTCGAACGCGCTCAACTTCTCAGTGAAGCGGGGCGTGAGGATGAAAGCGACAGTCTTATCGGCGAAATATTCAGAAAGGCCGGACCTGAGAACGGGGGCGCCGACTTGCTTCATTTCCAATACGCTTTGAATGCTTTGAACCGTGGAGATGTGAGCAGTGCGGTCAGCCATATTGCAATCGCCGACAGTCTTGCCGACAAAATGAGAGGCGATGACGACCCCTACTTCCGCAGCTACAGCAATATGCTCCATGCAATGGTAGACTTAAAGCGAACCGGACGCGTAAAGTTGATACAGATTACGGGCCTCAACAACCGACAGACCGAGCGTTTCAACCGTATGAAAGCCTCGCAATGGGAATCGGAGAGAGGTGCCCTGAATCAGCAGAACAGAGCATTGGCCCTCAAGGCTGAAAGCCGACAGAAGACAGTAATCATCCTTGTTGTAAGTATTTTCGCACTTATAATACTCGGCTGCAGTGCATGGATTATCAGAGTCCGGCGTCAGCGCGAGCGCGATAACGAGGAGCGTATTGAAGCTCTGCAGAAAATGGTGGACGAATACAGAGCCACACCTATGCAGGACCCCGGCACTACAGATTCATCTGCACTCCGCGGCGCGATGCTCAAGCAGCTTGGCATTATCAAGATGGTGGCAGAGACTCCGACTGAGCAGAATCGTGAGATGCTGCGTAAAATCTCTGCCATTGACGGCGAAACCAACGGCGAACTCGTTGATTGGGGAAAGGTATTCGAGATGATCGACAGCCTTTATTCCGGATTTTATAGTAAACTTCACCGTCAATATGGAGAACAACTCACCCCGAAAGAGGAGCAGATTATCGTTCTGATGGTAGCCGGATTCTCGACAAAAGAGATTAGCGTGATAACAGGTCAGACTACCTCCACAATCTATGTCCGCAAATCGTCGATACGAAAGAAGCTCGGAGTGCCCGAAAAGGAAGATATTGTGGAGTTCCTTAAAAACCGGGACAAGGATTAAGAGCACATTAAGACGGTACAAGGCCTCATTAAGACTTTTAAAAGATTCAGCCCCTGATTTTCAGTGGGTTGCATCTTGCATGTTAAGACTTTTATATTTGGAGTTAAAATCTCTTTGGAAATAATTTTGCATCAGTCAAACATAAAAACTGATGCTAAATGAAAACAAGAATTTTTTCATGCATAATGGTATTCATGGCCGTGGTAGCGGTCTATGGCCGTGAGATTACCGGTACAGTGGTCGGAGAGAACGATGCTCCCCTCGACTATGTCAACGTTGTGTTGTACCAAGACTCAACCTATATAACTGGTACTGTCACCGACCAATCCGGTATGTTCTCTATCCCTACCGATGTCGCCGGAAGTCTCACCGCAAAATGTTCTTTTGTCGGATATGAAACCTCGGAAGTCTTAGTCCCGGCTTCGGGCATGATGGGGACAATCAAACTGATGCCCGCTACGGTTGAACTCGGCGAAGTGACTGTCAGCGCCACTCGCCCCTCAACCACGATGAAAGGGAATGCCCTCGTCACCAATGTCGAGGGAAGTTCGCTCGCGATCGCAGGTACGGCCAACGACGTTCTGACACGCGTGCCGATGGTTGTGGAAAACGACGGCAAACTGGAAGTATTCGGCAAAGGAGCACCTGCAATCTACATCAACGGTCGCAAGGTCAACGACATTCAGGAACTCACTCAGCTCAATTCCAATGACATAAAGAATGTCTCGGTAATAACTAATCCCGGCGCGTCTTATGCTGCCAACGTGAAATCTGTAATCATCATCCGGACGAAACCGCCGAAAGGCGATGGATTCAGCGGCACTCTCCGTACAGACAACGGCTTTCAAAACTATTTCCGTACCGGAAACTCAATCGATCTGAAATACCGTACAGGAGGCCTCGAACTCTTCGCCAACTATGGATGGTGGTATGGCAATAACCGCAACGATCGTACGAACGACATGACTACCATCACTTCAGCAGGCAGATACAACCAGTCAATCCATACGATATGGAAGCAATCTTACAACGATATGACGGGGAAAATAGGGTTTTCATATCTGTTCAATGACAGGCACTGCATAGGAGCATATTATCAGAACAGTTGGAACCGCCACCATACAACCGGAACTATTCCGAGCGAAGTATGGCAAAACGGAGTCTTATCTGACCGCTATAATTCTGACGTAAACAATAGATCAACGGCAGTCCCGCGCCATAATGTCAACCTATACTATAACGGCATTGTCGGCAAATTCACTTTCGATTTTAACGCGGATTTTCTTTGGTATAAAAACCGTGAGCTTTCATTGAGTGATGAACTCAGCGAAACAGGGGATAACCGCAATGTAAACACTGAATCGACCAACCGCAACCGTATGTTTGCCGAAAAATTAGTTGTCAGTCATCCTCTCTGGCAGGGACAGATTAGGTTTGGCGAGGAATACACTAATACACGGACCACGAATCTTTTTACTGCAAACATACCGGAAGTTTCCGATGCCGACAGCCGTGTGGATGAAAGCAACATCGCCGCTTTTGTGGAGTTCGCAAGGCGATTCGGTCGATTCAACGTCGGTGTCGAACTCCGCTTTGAGCATGTGAAATTCGATTATTACGAGATGGGTGAACATCGTGACGGTCAAAGCAAGACCTATAACAATCTGTTCCCCTCGCTGAATGTATCCACTCAGATAGGTAATGTCCGTATGGGGCTGAACTACTCAGGCAAAACCGTCCGACCCGGTTACGGGCAGCTCGACGGAGCGGTCAGCTATATCAACCGCCTCACATTTGAGACCGGCAACCCCTATCTGCAACCCACAAAAATGCAGACCGTGGAATATATGGCGCAGTGGCGTCAGTTCTTCGCTCAGTTGTCTTATATATACCTCAAGGACGGTGTATATCACATCACAGAGCCTTACGGAGCGGACGGAGAGGCAACTATCATCCGTACCGCAAATCTTGACCGCCGCCATTATCTTCAGGCGTTTGTAGGCGGTCAATTTCAGGTCGGTATATGGCAGCCTCGAGTGAATATCGGCATGATGAAGCAGTGGCTCGCTCTGCCGGTCGACGGCAAGCCGATGAAAATGAATACTCCAGGCTTTTTGTTCCAATGGCAGAACGCCATTAGCCTTCCTTTCGACATCTGGCTCAACGTAGATGCTCAACTGATGACACATACGTGGGACAATAATATGAAAGTCTCGAACACTCCATGGTATGTCAATGCCAAGATTTACAAAGGATTCTTCAACAATGCTTTCAGCGTCACCCTCGAAGCAAAAGACTTGTTCAATACTTCTCAGAATGATGCAATGATGTATAGCGATGCCGTGCAGATTGTCCAGAAGAATTTCTCGCCCGGTAGATCTGTAATGCTTACTCTCCAGTATCGCTTCAACACCACCCGTGACCGTTACCGTGGCACCGGTGCCGGCAACTCCGAGAAATCACGCTTTTAATCATTCCTTATTGCATATCAATTGCATATCGGTAAAAGATTATCGATTCCAATGGCTTGCCGTAAAATGATGGAAAGCAGACCTTCCAGTGCTATGACATAATACCGATGCATAATGTACTTGTTGCCATGCCGCGATTCTATTGCGGCATGTTTTTTTATTTGTTAACATGTTAGTGCCAAAATGTTGCCCGTGTGAGGGTGTATATTTGCAGCGTGGGGATTACTCTTTCCCTTTTTGATATCAACCCCTTAATTTAACGGAATCATGGAAACTGCTTTTGTTATCACACCTCATGTAATCAACACGTTGAACGCATTGCCCGAACAGGAGCGTCTGGCTGTTGCATCGGCTCTGGCAGTGGAATTGCTGCTGGGAGCACGGTGTAACGGGGAGTTGACGCCCATGCAGGAGGTTATTTATGCCATGATCAGCCAGTATGTGCATCGCGACACCCAACGTTACAATGACTTTTGCCATAATGTGTCAAATCGGGACACACGTTTTTCGGCTGCGGTGTGAGATGGCCGGCACGTTCTTTCAACTCAGCCGCTTGGCCATCTCGGCGCAGTCGAGCGTGAAGAATACGGGCTGTCCCGTTGGTGTGTAGGCCGGGTCGGGCAGAGAGAACAGGGCGCTCAGCAGGCCTTCCGCTTCAGCCTCGCTCAACTGCTGTCCCGGTTGCACCGCGGCAGAGCGTGCCATGGCCAATGCCACTCGGCGATGCAGGTCGGGGATATTGTCGGCTGTGCCGTCGGTAACTTCCGCAATCATATTAAGCAGAGTGTCGGTGGGATTCAGATTCCTGATTGTTGCAGGCACAGCATTAATGGCCCACACATTGTCCCCCAAATACGACAAATCGAAGCCGAGATGTCTTACATCATCGAGCATTTCATTGAACAGGGCGTTCTGTGCTGCGGTGAGCTGTAGTGATTCGGGAAAAAGTACCTGCTGGGATTCGCATGTCCCTACAGTTTTGCAGAACTGCTCATAGAGCACTTTGACATGTGCCCTGTGGCGGTCGACAATCATGAGGCCGTTTTTGGATGGCACAACAAAATAGCGGTTGCGCAGCTGGAGCATCGAGGGTCCGGCGGCCAGATTGCTGTCGTCAATGTCGAGAGTGGCTTCGGTGAGTGCCGACGGAACATAGGGATCAACGGGGAACGATGCATTCAGTGCGCTGGCCTCTTCGGTGGGGAAAGCATCGGACATGTCGGCTGCTCCTGTGGCCGGCGTCTGAAAATCGGCATAGAGTTTTTCCCAGTCGTCAAGCGGCTTTCGCTGAGCGGGCGTGGACTGATGCTGTGGTGAGGATGTGCTGCGTGGCGCCGTAGTTTCCGTGGCTTCCGGAGCGAACGGATTGTAGTCGGCGGACGGAGTGATGTCGAATGCCGGCGCCGTGCTCGGCATGAATACCGGGATGTCAAGGGTGTTGTCCGCACTGAAATCAATCGAGGGCACCGCGTTGAACTTGCCGAGAGCTTCCTTTATGGCGGCCACGAGTATCTGCCATATCGGCGCTTCGTTTTCAAATTTTATCTCACTTTTGGTGGGATGTATGTTAACGTCGATGGTGGATGCGTCGACTTCGAAATTCAGGAAATAGTTGGGCTGACATTCCGCGGAGATCAGTTCCTCATAACAATGCAGCACTGCCTTGTGGAAATAGGGGTGACGCATGTTGCGCCCGTTCACAAAGAAGTATTGCAGCGGATTGCGTTTGCGTGCGTTCTCCGGGTGCGACACGAAGCCTGTGATTTTCACCAGCGAAGTCTCGGTGGACACCGGAATGAGCTGTTTGTCGAGATTTTTTCCGAAAAGGTCGGTGATCCGTTGCTTCAGCGAGCCCGGAATGAGCTGATGCAGGGTGACGTCGTTGTGTACGAGCAGGAAATCCTTGTCGGGATTCACCAAGGCCAGCCGTTCAAACTCATGCAGGATGTGGTTCAGCTCCACTGAATCCTTTTTCAGGAACTTGCGGCGGGCCGGAAAGTTGAAAAACAGATTTTTTACAGCCAGGTTGGTGCCCTGCGGACAGGCATCCGCCTCCTGATTTTCAAACCTCGAGGCGGCAATCTGCAGGTGAGTGCCTATCTTGGCGTCGCGCCGCATGGTGCGCAGGTCAATCTGTGCAACCGCGGCAATCGACGGCAACGCCTCTCCTCGGAAGCCCATGGTGTGCAGTTCGAAGAGGTCGGCCGCCTGCCTGATTTTCGATGTGGCGTGGCGCTCGAAGGCCAAACGGGCATCGGTGTCGCTCATGCCGCATCCGTCGTCAATCACCTGGATGAGATTCTTGCCACCGTCGCGCAGAATTATCCTGATGTTATGGGCGCCGGCATCCACTGCGTTTTCCACAAGTTCCTTTATCACAGACGCAGGGCGCTGGATAACCTCGCCTGCTGCAATCTGGTTGGCTACTGAATCGGGTAACAGCTGAATTACGTCGCTCATTGTCGGTGGTGGTTCAAATTTTGATAAGTTCAGATAATTCTTATAAGCTCAGATAATTCTTATAAGTTTAAATGGTTAGGTTGGAAAGAGGGAGGGGAGAATGAGGTGTGGGTTGTAGGCCAAAATTATCCGCAATGGAAATATTCGGCCACGAGCTGCGACATCAGCGTAGGGTCGAGGTGAGCCTGTGCGGCCAGGTCGGCGTCGTTGTGCGCTTTCAGACGTGCGATAACGCCGTCGATCATTGCCTTGGGGAACACATTGGCGGCTTCATAAAGCTCCCTGTCGCTCTGGAGGCAGTCGGCGCTCTGAGCACAGCTTGCAGGAAGCTGTGCCAGTGAACCGAGACGGTCGGCGTTGGCATCATCGTGAATGTTCACATTAACGTAGGTGCGTTGCGCCACATCGAGGGCATCAGGCATTTCGAATCCCCGACGCGCCGCCACGGCGAGCGAGGCCAGCAGCATGTATATGTCGGCCGAACCGTCGGCCGAACGGATTTCGATTGTCTGTTTCTGCGAAGCATCGGCATCCGACGGCTGTTCGAGCGGATTGGCAAGAGAACTCATATCCCGGTCGGCTGTCCATCCAAGCGGCACACGTACCAGCACCGAGCGGTTGCGGTCGCCCCAGCATACGTTGGTGGGGGCTTCCTGATGGGGCACCAGACGGAAATAGCTTGTAGGATTGGTGTTGCCGAATGCCGTTATGGATGGGGCCAGTGTCATGAGTCCGGCGATGAGGCGGCGTGCATCGTCGCTCAGCCGTTTGTCGGCATCAAGCATCATGTTGCGTCCGTTGCGGGTGAGGCGCATGTGGATGTGCAGTCCCGAACCGGCTTTCCCGGTGGTGATTTTCGGGGCGAAGGTCACATTGAAATCCATTTTCTGCGCCAGGTTGCGTATCACCCATTTCGCAAGCATAAGCTGGTCGGCGGCATCTTCGGCGTTGACTGGCAGGAACTCTATCTCGTTCTGTTCATAGACCATGCCGTTGATGGTGAAATTGCCCACTTCGGAATGTCCATACTTTATGCGGCCTCCGGTCTGGGCTATGTAATGCATGCACCGGGTGCGGAAATCGTTGAATTTCGCGAACGGAGCAGATTCATGATACCCCCTCTGATCGGTTGCAGGGAACGTCCCGTTGTCGGGCGAGATCACATAATATTCAAGTTCGCCCATCGCCTCGAATTCCAGGCCGGTGGCCTTTCTGAACTCGGCGCATGCCTTGCGCAGGGTCTGTTCCGGCGATGCCGACATGGGGTTCCCGTCCTTGTCGAAAAAGCTGCACAGCATGGTTACTGTAGGAATTTCGGCAAACGGGTCGAGGAATGCGGTGGAATAGCGTGGCACCACATAGAGATCGCTGTTGCCTGCCTCGATGAAAGCCGGGAAGAGGCTTGAACCGTCAACTCGCTCGCCTGATGTCAAGATGGTCTTGAGATAGTCGAGGTCGTTGATTATGAAGTTGAGTGTTTTCAGGCGTCCGTCGGCTGCGGGATACATGAAATTGATCATTTCAATGTCGTTCTTCACCACATAGTCGATGATGTCGGCGCGGGTGAACATCTTGGGGTCTTTCCCAAGGAATTTCACCACTTTGTTTTTGGTCAATTCGATTGTATTCATGTTTTAAATATAGGTATTAGACTGGATTGTGTCCTTATTGTGGTTGACGGGTCCAAAATTCTGATTGTCAGGCATCGAGAATAATATCACCGAAGAATTGAGGCTGGTGAAAGTCAGGTTTTTCAGTGCTTATAGGCGCCCAGCTCAGATAGTGAGGCTGCGATGTGGCCGACGCGCATTTGTTGAAATTGCCTTTGATTGACATCGGCTTGCCTTCGTAACTGATACCGAGAATATCGAGCGGAATTGCGGCTACAATGCTCCATATGAACGAGCCCTCCACTTCCTCAAAAGGCCGTGTGCCCACCGAAGCGTACCGGCGGATTGTGGCGAGAGTTTCCGCATCCAGCGGTGTGCATTGTCCGGCCGATGTGCAGCGGGCGGAATTGAGGGTTCCCACGCAATTGAATTCAAACGTGAAATATAGATCTGAATCCGGATGTGGCTGTACGTAGAACTCCACGCACGAATCCTCACTTACGGGTGAATTGTCGGTATAATTAACCGCCCTCAGATAATTGCACCGCACCAGAAAGTCAAGGTACAGGCAGCGGCCGGTATGGGCGGCAGTAACCACCGTAAGGGGGCGGTAGGGGAATTCCGACGGCCAGTTGAGCGACTCGACTGAGAATCGGGCTCCACCGTCCTCCAGGGCATTGGCCACCTCCTGCAGCGACAGATTGTCGAGCTGAGGCATGAGCGGTATGTTGAGTTGATGTTTCATAAGACTGGTATGTGTTTTTATTGGCGCGGCTACGCATCCGTTACGGATTGCCGCAGTTATGAGCTATAGAGATATGTAGCCTGCCACCCCCTTGTATAGCCCCACAAGTGCCATGATGAACAGGATTCCGGCCACAATGCGGTTGAAAATCCACAACGACCTCACATTGAAGTGCGAACGCGCCTTGTTTACGAAGTAAGTTATGACCCACCACCACAGAAGCGCGCCGCCGACGATGGCGCCGTAGCCTGCGATGTAATGGTAGTATTGAAATTCAGGGAGCAGGAAATTGAAGCGGGCGAACAGGCCGATGATAAAGAAAACTATCAGGGGGTTGGCGAAAGTGAACAGGAACCCCGTACCGAAATCTTTCCAGAACGATTCCGCACCGACGTCAGGTTTTTTTAGCGATGCCGTGGGATTCTTCTTGAACAGATAGAACGCGAATCCTATGAGCACGATGCTGCCCACAATCTGCAGCAACATCTGGCGCGATGTGACGAAATCAGTCACGAAACTCATCCCCAGCCCGGTGAGCAGACTGTAGGTGAGGTCGGACAGTGCTGCGCCGACACCTGTGAAAAACGCTTGCCGCCGCCCCTTGTTGAGTGTCCGCTGAATCACGAGCATGCCGATGGGCCCCATAGGCGCCGACATAAGCACGCCTATGAGCAGTCCGGAACTCATGATGTTCAGAAAATGCTCCATTCAACGGATTGGATAAAAAGGTTGCCGCGCTGAGCGGGCGAATTGCAAATTTAATGTTTTTCCATCGTTCCACAAGCCTCCGGGCCATGTTTTTGTTGCCGCGCGGCGGATAAAATGTGGCGTAAACGTCGGGTGCGTCCGCCCGCAGGTAGTGACAGTAATAAAACTATCATACATGTAATAAAGGCGATGCGCCGTCGCGGTCGCATCGCCTTTACCTGGTATCATGAGAAGTCAGCCGTAGAAAACCGGAGTCCTATGGATGGCTCAATTTCAGTTGTATAGTTGGTTGGATCAGGGTTCGGAAGCTTCAACTTCAGCCTCTGTATTGGCCGAGGATTCCTCAACGTCGGCAATCACATCGGCAGGAGCAACGGCGGCTGTGGCGTCAGTGCTGGTTTCGCCTTTCAGCCAGCGGTCGAGCCAGCGGAAGAACACGCGCTGCCACAGGATGGCGTTCTGGGGCTTGAGAATCCAGTGGTTTTCGTCGGGGAAAATAACCATTTCGGCAGGTACACCGCGCAGGCGTGCTGCATTGAATGCCATTTCGCCCTGCGAGGAGAGGATGCGGTAGTCGAACTCGCCGTGTGTCACGAGGATAGGGGTGTTCCAGCGGTCAACGAATTTGTGGGGGGAGTTGGCAAATGTGCGCTGGGCCACTGCGTTATCTTTTTCCCAGAATGCACCGCCCATATCCCAGTTGGCGAACCACATCTCTTCGGTTTCAAGATACTGGGCCTCGATGTTGAAAATACCTGCATGGGCTATGAGGGCAGCGAAGCGGTTTTCGTGGATGCCGGCAAGCATGTAGACAGAGAAGCCTCCGTAGCTTGCACCCACTGCGCCGATATGGTCGCCGTCGATGTATGGACGCTGCTTCATGTAGTCAACAGCCGACAGATAGTCGCGCATGTTCTGGCCGGGATAGTCGCCTGAAATCTGTGCGTTCCATTCCGTGCCGAAACCGGGGAGGCCGCGGCGGTTGGGCGCAATGACGATATATCCGTTCGATGCCATGAGACGCAGGTTCCAGCGGTAGCTCCAGAACTGGCTTACAGCCTGCTGCGGGCCGCCCTGGCAGTAGAGGATGGCGGGATATTTCTTGTTGGGGTCGAAATTCGGGGGAAGCACCACCCATGTGGTCATCAGTTTGCCGTCGGTGGTGGGCACCATCACCTTCTCGATTGAAGGGGCGGTGAGCTGCGACAGCAGTTCGGTGTTGACATTGCTCAGACGCTCGGCTTTGCCGTCGGTGACGGAGAAAATCTCGTTGGGGTAGAGCATGGAGTGACGCATGGTGACAATGGTCTTGTTGTCGACCGGTGCGAGCGCCGCATAGTCGGCAACATCCGCACCCGAGGTCACCATCCGCACCTCCTTGGTGGCGGCGTCGACTGAGAAAATGGGAGTCACGCCAAGATAGGGGGCAAGGAAATAGAGCGATTTCCCGTCGGGATTCCATGCAATGGCATCGGCGGTATAATCCCAGTTTTCGGTAAGGTCGGTTTTCGTGCCGGAGGCCATGTCCATCACGAAGATGCGGTTCTTGTCGCTTTCGTAGCCGTCATGTTCCATCGATAGCCATGCCAGCTGGCTGCCGTCGGGCGAGAAACGGGGATATGTGTCATAGCCCATCATCCCTTCGGTGAGATTGCGTGTTGTGGCCGATGCAAGGTCGTAGAGATAGAGGTCGCTGTTGGTGGATACGGCATATTCCATGCCGGTTTTCTTGCGCGACACATACACCAGCGAACGGCTGTCGGGGCTCCATGCGAACGATTCGATGCCGCCCAATGGTTTCATTGGCGATTCGTACGGCTCGCCGTCCATGATGTCGACAACGTTTTTGATGCCGTAGCCGGTGAAATCGGCGATGAAGGGGTGGGGAACTTCGGTGACCCATTCATCCCAATGTTTGTACATGAGGTCGTCGATGATGCGGGCATTGGCCTTGGGGAGGTCGGGATATACATCCTGCGCGGTGCGGCCATATTTTACGGTGGAGATAAGGAGCACTTTGGTGCCGTCGGGCGACACGGCGAAGCCTGCCACACCGTTTTCCATGCGTGTGACCACATGGCGGTTGGTTCCGTCGGCATTCATCACCCACATCTGCGGCTTGCCGTCCTTGGGTGCAATGAAGGCTATGCGGCGTCCGCCGTCAATCCATACGGCCTGGTTTTCCGAGTCGGCCGAGCGGGTGAGCCGCTGCACGTCGGTGCCGTCGGTGTTCATTACAAAGAGCTCGTTGTTGCTCTTGTTCTGCTCAACGCTCTCATAGCTGACGCCATAAAGAATTTTAGTGCCGTCGGGCGATACCTGAGGGTCCGACACACGGCCGAGGGCCTCGAGAGCCTCGACGGTGAATTTGCCGTCGGTGGGCTTGAAGTCGGGCTTGTCGATCAGGCTGCAGTTGCCGCCGCAGCATCCGCTCAGACCTGAAACGAGGGTGGCGCTCATTGCTAACGGGATAATGAATCTGTTCATAAAGTGTTTTGGTATAGTTTTTGGTACTTGCCGCATCCGCGACAATCAATAGTCACTATTAATAGTGGCAAAATTAGTGAAAAATCCCTGAAAAATCAGTAATTTTGTGCCGCAAAATCGAATACAGACACTTAACAACATAATCAAACCGACAATTATGCTTGCACCTAAATATAACCCGGCTGAGGTTGAGGACAAATGGTACGGCTACTGGATGGAGCACAACCTGTTTCATTCCGAGCCTGATAAACGCGAACCCTACACGATTGTCATTCCGCCGCCAAACGTGACAGGAGTGCTCCACATGGGGCATATGCTGAACAATACTATCCAGGACATCCTTATCCGCCGTGCCCGAATGATGGGCAAGAACGCCCTGTGGGTGCCCGGCACTGACCATGCCGCAATTTCCACCGAGGCGAAGGTTGTGGCCAAGCTTGCTGCAGAAGGCATCAAAAAGACCGACCTCACCCGTGAGGAATTTCTGGAGCATGCATGGGACTGGACCCATAAGTACGGCGGCATAATCCTGCAGCAGTTGCGCAAACTCGGTGCTTCGTGCGACTGGGAACGCACCGCTTTCACTATGGACGACATCCGCTCAAAAAGTGTGATCCGCGTGTTCTGCCATCTCTACGACAAGGGGTTGATTTATCGTGGTGTCCGTATGGTCAACTGGGATCCCAAGGCTCTCACTGCGCTTTCCGACGAGGAGGTTATCTACAAGGAGGAGCAGAGCCACCTTTACCATCTCCGCTATAAGGTGGAAGGTGAGGATGACAAATATATAGTTGTGGCCACCACACGTCCCGAGACCATCCTCGGCGACACTGCCGTATGCGTCAATCCCAACGATGAGCGCTACACATGGCTGAAAGGGAAGAAAGTGATTGTGCCTCTGGTAGGGCGTGCCGTCCCCATCATCATGGACGAATATGTGGAGATGGATTTCGGTACCGGCTGCCTCAAGGTTACTCCGGCCCACGATGTAAACGACTACATGCTCGGCGACAAATACGGTCTGCCTTCAATCGACATATTCAACGACAACGGCACTATCTCCGAACAGGGTGGCATGTATGTGGGCATGGACCGCTTTGATGTGCGTAAGCAGATCATGGTTGACCTTGAAGCCGCAGGGCTCGTGGAGAAGGTGGAGGATTATGTCAACAAGGTGGGACATTCCGAACGTACCGACGCGGTTATCGAGCCGAAACTGTCGATGCAGTGGTTTGTAAGGATGGAAGACCTTGCCAAACCCGCTCTTGAAGCCGTAGAGACAGATTATATCAAATATGTACCCGCCAAATTCAAGAACCTTTACCGTCACTGGATGACCAACATCAAGGACTGGTGCATCTCGCGTCAGCTCTGGTGGGGTCACCGCATCCCCGCATATTTCCTTCCCGGCGGCGGCTTCGTTGTGGCCGAAACTAAGGAGGAGGCGCTTGTGAAGGCCATAGAGAAGAGCGGCAACGCCTCGCTGACCCTCGACGACCTGCGGCAGGATTCCGACTGCCTCGACACATGGTTCTCGTCGTGGCTGTGGCCTATCTCGCTGTTCAACGGGATTCTTGAACCCGACAACAAGGAATTCAAATATTATTATCCCACATCCGATCTGGTTACCGCGCCAGACATCATTTTCTTCTGGGTGTCGCGCATGATTATAGCCGGATATGAGTTCTGCGGCGACAAACCGTTCAGCAACGTTTATTTCACCGGTATCGTACGCGACAAACTCGGCCGAAAGATGTCGAAGTCGCTCGGCAATTCGCCCGACCCGCTGGAACTCATAGCAAAATTCGGCGCCGACGGTGTCCGCATGGGGATAATGCTGGCCGCACCCGCCGGTCATGACATCATGTATGACGACTCGCTCTGCGAGCAGGGCCGCAATTTCTGCAACAAGATCTGGAATGCATTCCGCCTGGTGAAAGGCTGGGATGTGGCCGACACTGAGCAGCCTCAGTCGTCGCAGGCAGCTGTAGCATGGTTCAAGGCCCGTCTGGCAGCATCGGTGGCTGAAATCAACGACCTCTTCGGCAAGTTCCGCATCTCCGAAGCCCTGATGGTGGTTTACCGCCTGTTCTGGGATGAGTTCTCGTCCTGGTATCTCGAAATGGTGAAACCGGCCTACGGCACCCCGATGGACCGCGCCACATACGATGCAACCCTGATGTTCTTTGATGACCTGCTGCGTCTGCTGCATCCGTTCATGCCGTTCATCACCGAAGAACTTTGGCAGAACATCAAGGAGCGCAACGACGGCGAATCCATCATGTACGCCCCGATGCCCGGTGCCGATGGTGCCGACGAAGTGATACTTGCTTCGATGGAATGCGCCAAGGAGATTATCACCGGTGTGCGTGCGGTGCGTGCGCAGAAAAACCTTTCGCCCAAGGAGGCACTGGTGCTCAATGTCGTGGGTGGCGCCGCTCCTGCCGGGGCGCTTGCCTCGCTTGTGGTGAAGATGGCCAATCTGAGTGAGATCGTGGCCGACGCACCCAAGGATGCCACAGCCGCTTCGTTCATGGTAGGCACGCAGGAATACGATGTGCCCCTGAGCAACTGTGTGGACCTGGAGGCCGAACGTGCCCGCATTGAAAAGGATATCAAATATTATGAAGGCTTCCTGCAGTCAGTGATGAAGAAACTGTCGAACGAAAAATTCGTCAGCAAGGCTCCGGCAGCAGTGATTGAAGGCGAGCGCCGCAAGCAGGCTGATGCCGAATCGAAGCTTGCCACACTCCGCACCACCCTCGCCGCCCTCTCCAAGTAACATCACATTACAAGACAAAACATATGAACCCTGATAGCTTTCCCGCTGTCAGGGTTCATATTTTAGGTCACAGATGCAGTTTTAGCCGAGGGCATCGGCCACAATCACGGCATTGTTATGCTCTTGGTCGTGCGAGGAATACAGCAGCGTTACTTTAGGCTTGTCGGCAATCTCCTCCTTGAGCGCATTGAAAGCCGGGTTGGCCAGCAGTTCGGCTTTATATCTGCGCTTGAATTCCTCCCATCTGCTGTCGGGATTTTGATGGAACCATTCCCGGAGTTCGGCCGAAGGGGCTATGGATTTGTCCCATGAGTCGTAATGGAATGTCTCGTGTGATAGACCTCGCGGCCAAAGACGGTCGATGTACACCCTGTAGCCGTCGCCGGGAGTAGCTGGATCGTAGGCGCGTTTGAGTTGGATAATCTGTTTCATATCGGGGATATATTTGTTGTTTACAGTGAATCAACGGCTTGTGAGATGGCCGTTATGAAGCTCGATGAGCAGTCATTTATTCCAACAAACGGCATTGATGGATTGTTGATATGACATGATATACACCGTTCTGCATATGTCACAGTATCAGTCTGCAATGTCGCCCGGCCAGGTGGAAAAGGCCATGCGTCAGAATGAATTTCTGCATAAATACATAATGGCACTCGACCACGCGTTGCTGTGGGTCGCAGCGCTGAGTTTTGCCGCGTTTTTTCATGTCTCGTCCGATTTTACAAAAGTCGAGGCGTTGCTGTTTTCCACACTGGTTGCTTATGGAGCATATCTGTGCGAGAGCGGTCTGGAGACATTGAAAACCATGGCATCCTTATCATTGTGCTATCTTAATCTGAAAAAGGCCGGATTGTGGCACTGGATAGCCTTGAACATCGTGATAAACCTTGTGCTGTCACTTCTGTTCCTGAGCAATCCTTCGTGGATATATCTGGTAATGATTATACTTACTGCGGGGTGGCAGAAATATATGGACGGGCGCATCCCGCCACGTATTCAGGCCACGAGCCGTCCCGTAAATCCCTTAAACCAACATTCAGATCAACAGCCATGAACATCTCTCCCACATTATTGCTTGTGCTCGGCATCTGTGCGGCCGTACTTTTCATTTCGGTCTTTGTGATATCGCTGATAATAACCGTGCGTAACCGGCGTATAATACAGAAATATGCGTCTTTGTCGGATGAAAAATCTATGTCTGACAGCACTTGGAATGCTTGAACCATTGGCACGGAATTAGCGTTTTACTTTCGATGGAAGCCTGTGACTGCCATCTCAACCTGTTTACTAAAACTATTATCGATATGCTGGAAACAAACTACAGATTTGGCGAGGTATATAAACTTGCCCCCCAGATAGAAAACTCATCTGAAGGGGTTGCATTTAAGAATATGTTTATAAATGACAACGGCCGTGTGGCACTTGTGGCCTTCAAGGCGGGTCAGAAACTCGACACGCACACCACTCCGGAAGAAGTGATGGTTAATGTGCTGGAAGGGGAAATCGAGTTCACAATGCTCGACATGACCCACACATTGAAGGCCGGCGAGTTTTTGTTCATGGGCGGCGGTGTGCCTCACAGCGTTGTGGCCAAAGCCGATTCGAAAATGATGCTCGTTAAAATCAAAGCTTAATCATCATATAATCATACAGAAGGACATGGAAACAACCCCTCAGATGTTCTGTTATCAGTGTCAGGAAACAGCCAAAGGTACCGGTTGCACTGTGCGTGGAGTATGCGGTAAACTGCCCGAGACTTCTGCCAGAATGGATTTGCTGCTTTATGTCACAAGAGGCGTAGCCATTCTCAACGATGCTCTGCGTGGCGCAGGCGCTCCTCAGCGAAATGCCGACCATCAGGTGATCGATGCCTTGTTCACAACAATCACCAATGCCAACTTCGACAACGATTCGCTCGACGGGTTCATCCGGCGTGCGTTCCAGGTGAAACGCGAGCTTAAGGCCAAGTGCCATGAGCTTGGTGTGAAGATTCCCGACGTACCCGAAGTGACTATGGAAGGCGCCCCGGAAGACTATGAACGGATGGAAGCTGTGACAGGCGTGCTTGCCGAGCCGGATCCTGATAAACGTGGCCTGAGACAGCTTGCCATTTATGGCGCCAAAGGAGCCGCAGCCTATACACGTCATGCCGCAAATCTGAAATATGAGGACGACGATGTGTATGCCTATATAGAGAAGGTTCTTAAGGAAGTGAGCCGTCCCGATATCACGGTTGACGAACTGGTGAAGCTCGTGCTTTACATGGGTGAAGGCGGTGTGAAGGCGATGGCGTTGCTTGATTCGGCCAATACCGGTACATATGGCAATCCTGAAATCACCAAGGTGGATATAGGCGTGCGCAACAATCCCGGTATCCTTATCTCCGGTCACGACCTCCGCGACCTTGAGGAACTTCTGGAGCAGACAGCCGGTACAGGCGTGGATGTCTACACCCACTCCGAAATGCTCCCTGGACAGTATTACCCCTATTTCAGGAAGTATCCGCATTTCGCCGGCAACTACGGCAACGCGTGGTGGAAGCAGGTGGATGAGTTCGAGACGTTCAACGGCTGTTTTGTGTTCACGTCCAACTGCATCGTTCCTCCGAGAAAAAACACCACTTATCTTGACAGGGTATACACTCTCGGAGTGGTGGATATGCCGGGAACACATCATATCAATGCCGATGCCGACGGGAAACACGATTTCTCTGAAGTCATAGCGCGGGCAAAGACCTGTGCTCCACCCACAGAAATTGAGCACGGCGAGATTATAGGCGGATTCGCACATCATCAGGTAATCAGTCTTGCACCCAAAATCATTAATCTTATCAATCGTGGCAAGATTCGCAAGTTCGTTGTCATGGCGGGTTGCGACGGTCGTTTCCCCTCGCGCGCCTATTACACCGAATTTGCCCAGGCGCTGCCCAATGATTGTGTGATTCTGACGGCGGGATGCGCCAAGTACCGTTACAACAAACTTCCGCTCGGCGACATCGAAGGTGTTCCGCGTGTTCTCGATGCTGGGCAGTGCAACGATTCCTATTCGCTTGTGCGCATAGCCATGGCTCTGAAGGATGCCCTGAAGCTGGAGAGCATCAACGACCTTCCCATTGTCTACAACATAGCATGGTATGAGCAGAAGGCGGTGATAGTGTTGCTTGCACTCCTGTCGCTCGGCGTGCAGAACATCCATACCGGACCCACTTTGCCGGCGTTCTTTACTCCCGACATACTGAAAGTGCTTCAGGAAAAGTTCAATATAGGAACGATTTCAACCGTTGAGAATGATATTGCTACACTTATTAATAACAACTAAATCACAATGAATTATGGACAAGAAATATGTTTGTGAAGTATGCGACTGGGTATATGACCCCGCTATAGGAGACCCCGATAACGGAATCGCACCAGGCACTGCGTTTGAAGATCTTCCCGACGATTGGGTATGCCCCATCTGCGGTGTTGGAAAAGACCAGTTTGCCGAAGTGGAATAACCACACGGGATTTTAGCTGTATAATAAGCAAAATGCGCTGTGTCAGAATATCATAATTTCTGACACAGCGTATGTTTTTTTGCCGGTGAGTAAAAATCATCGCGCGATGCCTGCGCTGACATTTCTGCCGCAAGTGGTCAGGGCTTGCATTTTCCCACCGGCGGTTCGGTCAGCGTGATACGCACGATGGAGGTGCGCCACAGGCTGCGTTCGATGGCTTCATTAAAATGGTCCATATGTTTTGGCAGGAACCTTTCGCAGAGCAACCGCAATGCTTCTGTTTTCTCGGCATCGTCCTCTACTGTCTCCGCCCGGCCAATGGCCACAGCGGAATGGAAGTATTCGGTAAAATTGTTCTTCTCCTCCTCATATTTCGGAGTGCAGCGGCTCACCGCCGACAGGCTGACCATCGGATTGCATTTCAGGCAATCAAGTTTCTCACCGTCGGGTGCGCAATGGAAGTAGAATGTGCGGTCGTCTTTTCTGCATAGGGAGAGCGGCAGCCCGTAGGGAGTGCCGTCGGGGCGTGTCATACTGACGGTTACATAGGGCGCTTTATCGAACACCTCCAGTGCCCATGCGGCATCTTTCTGGCGGGAGGCTTTTCTCATCGGTTTCATAACGGGGTCAGGATTTGGTTGATGTCTTGCAGATATTATTCCTCATTCCCGTGCTGTCAGGCTGCCGAACGTTTCCGGCGCGCGGCATCAAGTCGCAGCAGGATGAAGAGCAAAAGCGTGAAGCCCCACAGCGAGGAGCCGCCATAGCTGAAGAAGGGGAGCGGAATGCCGATCACGGGGCACAGTCCGATCACCATACCGATGTTGATGCAGAAGTGGAAGCTGAGATATGAGGCCACACAATATGCATACACTCGGGCAAAAGCCGATTGCTGGCGTTCGGCCAGCGTAATCACTCTGAGAATAAGCATGAGAAACAGCAGCACCACGGATGCGGTGCCGAGAAAACCCTCCTCTTCGCCTATTGTGCAGAAAATAAAGTCGGTGTGCTGCTCGGGCACATATTTTAGCTTCGTCTGCGTGCCTTTCAGGAAACCTTTGCCCGTGATGCCGCCCGATCCGATGGCTATCTTGCTTTGGTTAACGTTGTAGCCCGCGTCGCGCGGATCGTTTACAATGCCGAGTGCCACCTTGATGCGCTTCTGCTGGTGAGGCATCATATGGTTGAAAACCATATTCACCGAGAACAGGAAGCCGATGGAGAGCACTGCGGTGGCTATGGTCACCAGCAATCCCCGCTTTTTCAGGCGCAGGAATTCAAAGAGCAGATAGACCATGGAAATGCCTATCACCGAGAAAAAGAAAATGTAGCCTGACAAAGCAATGCCGCCAAGCGACAGGCCGAACTCCACCAGCGATGCGCCGACATACCACAGCAGAACGTTGCGCACAATCTCCAGGCGGCGCACATTCACCGCAAGCATTCCCACTACCAGCACCATCACCAGACACATCACGGCAAATTCGCCGGCCGGAATGCCGAGAACCACCGTTTCCGCGAATTTGATGGCCACAACAAAAATCACCACGGCGATGAGCGCGGCAAAAAGCACCAGACCGCTCATACCTTCACGGTAAAGCACAAAAAACAGCGACATGTAGATCAGCGCCGACCCCGTCTCTTTCTGAGCCAGAATGAGCACAATCGGAGTAAAAATAATCAGGAATGCCTTCAGATAGTTGCGTGGTGAGGAGTTGAGACTGAAATTGTAGCCGCTGAACAGTTTGGCCAGCGCAAGCGCCGTGGCGAACTTGGCAAACTCGGCCGGTTGCAGGCTCATAGGCCCAAGTACGAGCCATGACCGAGAGCCCTTGATGTCAGGGGCGATGAATATGGTGACAACCAGCAGAATCAGGATGGCCAGATAGATTGGGTAGGCGTACGTCTCGTACATCCGTGCATCGATGTTGAGGAGCACGAAACCAAGGATGAACGACAGCCCGATCCATCGCACCTGCTTGCCCGAGAATTCATCGAACGACAGGATGCTGGCATGGTCGAAATCGTAGCTTGCCGCATAGATTGAAAATACTCCGGCGGTGACAAGTAGGAGATAGAGCACCACTGTGAACCAGTCGATGTGCCGGAACACCGATTCGCCATATTCTTTTTTCTCGCCTCTGCGGGCGGTTCTGTTGAGTGTCATGTCTGTTGCAGTAATCGGAGATTGAAAAGGTACGGCGTCTGCTTAATGTTTCTTCACTCCGCTGTAGATGATGGTGTTTGAATTCAGCATCCGCTCCTCGATGTATTTGCGTTGCGGAGAAATTTCCCCCTTTAGATATTTCTCCATCACGAGCGAACCGATAGGCACACCGAAGGCGGCACCGAAGCCGGCGTTTTCCACATAGACGCAAACGGCAATCCTGGGGTCATGATACGGGGCGAAACCGATGAATGCCGAGTGGTCGCGGCCATGCGGGTTCTGGGCCGTTCCGGTCTTGCCGCACACCTCTATGTCGGGAAGGTTGGCCAGACGGCATGTGCCGCCTGTCACCGCCATGCGCATACCTTCGGCCACTTCGTCGAAGTATTTGGCGTCAATGGTGGGGATGCGTCGGGTGCGGTATTGTTCGTCAATCAGAGTGTCCTGAATCTCTTTCACCACATGAGGCGTGATGAACCATCCGCGGTTGGCAATGGAAGCACATAGGTTGGCAATCTGCAGCGGAGTGGCGAGGATTTCGCCCTGACCGATTGATACGGATATTATGGTGTTGGCACTCCAGTGCCCTTCGCCGTAGATTTTATTGTAGAATTTGGCGTTGGGGATAAACCCGCGTCCCTCCGAAGGGAGATCGACGCCGAGCTTATATCCGTAGCCCAGCGATACGAGGTGGTTTTTCCACACTTCGAATGCATTGGCCGAAGAGCCGTACTTTGAGCGCTTGTCGACAAGCGCCTTGAATCCCCAGCAGAAATAGGCGTTGCATGAGGTCTGCAACGCAGGCTTGAGCGGAATGGGCGAATAGTGCGGGTGACACCCCACACGAAGTCCGCCGCTGATGAAACCGCGGTAGCAGGGGTAGGCTGTCTGCAGATTCACAATCTCCTCCTGCAGCAGTATCAGACCCTGGGAGGGTTTGAAGGTTGAGCCCGGGGGATAGGCACCCATGAGTGCGCGGTCGAAGAGCGGTTTCTGCGGGTCGTTGTTCAGCGCGCGGTAATTCTTGCCGCGTTCGCGGCCTACCAGAGTGGAAGGCCGGTAAGTTGGGCTCGACACCATGGCCAGAATCTCGCCTGTGGCCGGCTCGATGGCCACTACTGCACCGATTTTGTTGACCATCAGGCTTTCGGCATATTCCTGCAGTTTTATGTCGATGCTCAGGCGCAGGTTGCGGCCTGACACCGGAGCAACATCGCGTGCGCCGTCCTCAAATCGTCCGCGGATACGCCCGCGGGCATCGCGGATAAGTATTTCCGTACCCTTGATGCCACGCAGCATTGTGTCGTAACTTTTTTCGATGCCGAGGTCGCCGCAGTAGTCGCCGGGTTGGAAATAGGGGTCGCGTTCGATGTCGGCTTCCGACACCTCGCGGATGTTGCCGAGGATATTGGCGGCTATGTCGTAATTGTATTCACGCAGGATGCGTTTCTGGATGAAAAATCCCGGATAGCGGTAAAGTTTTTCCTGCAGTTTCCCGTAGTCCTTGGCCGACAGGTGGGTCAGCAGTGTCTGGGGGGTATATGAGGAATAGCTGCGTGATGCCTTCATGGCTGCGAGGCGTTCGCGGAACTCTTCAGGTGTGAGGCTCAGTGTGCGGCAGAAGTCGAGGGTGTCGAAATCATGCACGTCACGGGGAATCATCATCACATCGTAGGCAGGCTGGTTGAACACCACAAGCGAATCGTTGCGGTCGTAAATCAGGCCGCGCGACGGATAGACCGTCTTACGCAGAAAAGCGTTGTTGTCAGCATAATCCTTATACTTGTCGTCCTGAATCTGCAGGCCGAACAGTCGCCATAGGTATATGATGGCGATGATGACCAGAAAGCCCCCTATTACATATTTACGTTTTTCGAGCTGATAATCTTTTCTCATCAGGAGAGATGGACGGAATGGAGTTGGTGGAATGAAACTGGAAGGACGGCCGGCACATATGTCACCCCTTTGAGGAGGAGAAGCCGTCGAAAGCAAGCACAATCACAAATGTCAGCAGGGTAGAGCCGGCAATCCGAAGCAGCATCTCCACAAGATTGAAGAATGCGAATGCCTCGATGATGAAATAGAGAGTGCAGTAGATGGCGCAGAGTGTGAGGGCATATTTCACGAAAACCCACAGCCCGAGAGTCTTGGTGGAAGGCTCGGGATTCGGCATGTCGTCCTGCCGCGGTTCATACAGCCTGATCACCGGCTTCCGGCATACGGCAAGAATTGTACACGCCAGTGCGTTCATCCCCTGTGTGTTGGAAAATATGTCGATGGTCAGTCCCATCAGAAAACTTACCGTCATGACCCAGTTGACACTGAGATTGAACGGCAGCTTTATGATGAAATAGATGAACACCAGCGGAATAGCCACCCCGAACAGGCAGATGTGGTTGAACACCACGACCTGACACAGAACCAGCACCAGAAAGATGCATGCGAATTTCAGGATTTCCTTTGTCATTTGCTGAGTTTTGGCTTGTGGGTGGTTGGCGGTTGTCGCACTGTTAAGGTTATTGCGCCGGTTGCAGATCGGTTTCGGCCTGCCGTATGTCGGCGATATCGCGGTTGGAAATCACCTTGACAGTGGACAGGGTGGAGAAATCTGTGAGCAGCTTGATACGCAGGGTGTTGAAGTTGTCATCCTCGCCGCGTGTCGACCCTATGATGGTACCGACAGGAATCCCCTCGGGGAATACCGCCGAATAACCGGAGGTTATGATGGTGTCGCCCTTGTGGAACCGCACCTGTTTGGGCAGCTCCTCGAGAATGGCCTCGTAAGGCGATTTGCCGTCCCACACAAGCGATCCGAAGGCATCGTTGCCACGCAGTTTGCACGAGAGGCGGAAATTCGGGTTCAGCAGCGATATGATGCGGGCGTGATGGTCGGAAACCGTGTTCACCACACCCACCACTCCGTTCTGGTCCATCACACCCATTTCCGGCTGGATGCTGTCAAGACGCCCCTTGTTCACCGTGATATAGTTGTACGGATTTACCACGCTGTTATTGACAACCGTGGCAAGTATGAACCGGAACCGTCCGAGCGAATCGGTGGTCCGCAGGGAATCCTGAAGCAACTGCTGGCGGAGGGCAAGGTTATGTTCCCTCAGGGCAATAACCTCGCTCTCCAGGTCGGCTGTGCGTCGCTGGAGGTCGGCATTGATGTCCCGCAGATTTATGTAGCCTGTGACATTGGCCGCCACATCATACACCCCCGATACTACGGCGTTGGCCGAGGTGAGGTAGACATGGTGCTGGAACGGGTTGCGCTGGAACAGCAGGAAGCAACTGATGGCGGCATAGAACACGAACAGGAACCATGCGCCGTAGCGTATGAAGAAGTTGAGTAGATTTCGCATGGCCTACAATCTCCGTTGCCTTGACGCAATCAGCGAATGAGGAATGAGAAATTCTCAATGTTCTTCAGTGCTACGCCAGTGCCTTTGGCAACACACAGCAGCGGATCTTCCGCCACGTGGAACTGTATACCGATTTTGTCGGTGAGACGTTTGTCGAGTCCGCGCAGACGTGCGCCGCCGCCGGCAAGCCAGATGCCGTTGCGAACGATGTCGGCATAAAGCTCCGGTGGAGTCTGCTCGAGCGCGCTGAGAACGGCCGTCTCGATTTTTGTGACGGATTTTTCGATGCAGTGCGAAATTTCCTGATACGATACCGGTATCTCCATGGGGAGGGCCGTCATCTGGTTGGGGCCGTGAACGATATAGTCCTCCGGCGGATTCTCCAGTTCGGTCAGGGCCGATCCGACGTTCATCTTGATGAGTTCGGCGGTGCGTTCACCCACTTTCACGTTGTGGGCGCGCTTCATGTGACCCTGGATATCCTCGGTAAGGTCGTCGCCTGCAATCTGGATACTGCGGTTGCTTACGATACCGCCGAGCGAGATAACGGCGATTTCGGTTGTGCCGCCGCCTATATCCACAATCATGTTGCCTTCAGGTGCCTCAACGTCCAGGCCGATACCGAGGGCAGCGGCCATAGGCTCGAACAGCATGTAGACGTCGCGGCCGCCGGCGTGCTCGCTTGAGTCGCGTACGGCGCGGATCTCCACTTCGGTTGAACCTGAAGGGATGCCAACAACCATGCGTAGCGAAGGGGAGAACCAGTTGCTCTTCGACGAGGCTTTCTTTATAAGGCCACGGATCATGAGCTCGGCTGCATTGAAGTCTGCGATCACACCCTTGCGGAGCGGACGGACGGTGCGGATGCCTTCCGGTTCACGGCCCTGCATGAGCTGGGCTTCCTTGCCGACTGCAATGAGCTTGTCATTACGGTCGAGTGCCACGATCGACGGTTCGTCAATCACAATCTTGTCGTTGTGAATGATTACGGTGTTGGCCGTGCCGAGGTCGATGGCTATTTCTTTGGTCAAAGAGAAAAATCTCATTGTGAAGTCGTTTAATATTGTGTTCAATGTTTGAAGTGACGGAACCCGGTCATGACCATGGCAATGCCGTTTTCGTCACAATATTTGATGGAGTCGTTGTCGCGGATGGAACCGCCGGGCTGAATCACGGCGTCAACACCGGCGTTGTGTGCTATCTCCACGCAATCGGCGAAGGGGAAGAATGCATCGGATGCCATCACGGCGCCGTTGAGGTCGAATCCGAAAGTATGGGCCTTCTCGATGGCCTGACGCAGAGCGTCAACACGTGAGGTCTGGCCCACACCTGCAGCACAGAGCTGGCGGTTCTTGGCCAGGACGATGGCGTTGCTCTTGCAGTGCTTCACCAGTTTGTTGGCGAACAGCAGGTCGTCGACACGCGAGGGGTCAACAGCCTTTGTGGTCACCAGACGAAGATCCTCCGGGGTTTCGGCCTTCAGGTCGCGTTCCTGTACGAGTGCGCCGTTAAGCACCGAGCGGAACTGACGGGTTGTGGAGAGGGGAGCCTTCTGCAGAAGGATTATGCGGTTCTTTTTCTGTTCGAGAATGCCGAGCGCCTCGGGATCGTAGGCGGGAGCTATCACCACCTCGAAGAAAATTTTGTTGATTTCTTCAGCTACGGCTGCGTCGATGCGTCCGTTTGTCACGAGCACGCCGCCGAATGCCGAGACAGGATCGCCGGCAAGAGCGTCCTTCCATGCTTCGAGCACAGTGGGGCGTGAGGCCACGCCACAGGCGTTGTTGTGTTTCAGAATGGCGAATGTCGTGTCGGAGAATTCTGCAATCAGAGATACTGCCGCATCGATGTCGAGCAGATTGTTGTAGGAAATCTCCTTGCCGTGAAGCTGGTCGAACATCTGGTCGAGACGTCCGAAGAAATATCCTTTCTGGTGGGGGTTCTCGCCGTAGCGCATGATTTTTTCGCCGTCGATGGCTATGCGGAGTGCCGAAGGTTGCTCGGCTGTGCTGTCGAAATAGTTGAAAATCGCGCTGTCGTAGGAGGATGATACCGCGAAGGCCTCTTTGGCAAACCAGCGGCGCTGCTCCAGAGTGGTACGGGTGCCGTTCTCGGCAAGGATGCGACGGAGCGGCTCGTACTGGTGCTTCGAGGCCACGATGGTGACATCGTTGAAGTTCTTTGCGGCTGCGCGGATAAGAGAGATGCCGCCTATATCGATTTTCTCGATTATGTCGGCTTCAGGAGCTCCGGATGCCACGGTGTCCTCGAAGGGGTAGAGGTCTACCACAACCAGATCGATGGCAGGAATGTCGTATTGACAGATCTGTTCGCGGTCGCCTACGTTGTCGCGGCGGTTAAGGATGCCGCCGAACACTTTGGGATGAAGTGTCTTCACGCGTCCGCCAAGTATGGAGGGATAGCCTGTGAGGTCCTCCACGGCATCGCAGGAGTATCCGAGAGACTCGATGAATTTACGGGTGCCTCCTGTTGAAAGGAATTTTACGCCACCTTCGTTGAGCAGGCGCAGAATCTCGTCGAGGCCATCTTTGTTGAACACCGAAATTAAAGCGGTCTTGATTTCTTTTATGTCAGCCATTCTTCAGAACTGGATTTTTACTTTTTTACCGATTAAATTGCGTTTGTTGTATTGCGTTCGCCGGAGCCGGCGAATTTTCAGATTGCAAAGTTACGAAAAAAGACGATACCTTATTTATAATGCGTTTGAAAAACCGCATTAAAATCAGTTGATAAGCAATTTTAACATTTATTATCCAATGTGCGCTCAAACGCACCTGTATTTGTGTGAAATTAACTATTCGCATCTTTTAGGGCTGAATATTTACAATGTTTTTGCTTATTTTATATTAAAATGTTTTTGGAATCCCAAAATATGCTCCTACATTTGCGTCTCAGGTAGGTACAACACACTTATTCTTTAACTAAACTTTTAATAGACAAATGCAAAACACAACAGTGAAGCCGGCAGAAGGTAAGCTCGGCGTGATGGTCGTCGGCCTCGGCGCCGTGACCACGACCTTTATCACAGGAGTACTGATGACACGCAAAGGGCTGGCAAAACCTGTCGGTTCGATGACCCAGTACGACATCATGCGTGTGGGCGAGGGTGCAGAGAAGCGCTACCTTAAATACGGTGACATTGTGCCCCTTGCACAACTTGACGACATGGAATTCGCAGCATGGGATGTCTATCCTGCCAATGCCTATGAGTCGGCATTGAATGCCGAGGTCCTGACGGAAAAAGACATCAACCCTGTGCGCGATGAGCTGGAGGCCATCAAGCCCCTTACGGCAGCTTTCGACCATAATTATGCCAAACGTCTCGACGGCGACAATGTGAAGACCGGCACACGCCGTGAACTCATTGACCAGCTGCGTCAGGATATCCGCACATTCAAGGTTGAAAAGAATCTTGACCGTGTAGTGGTGCTGTGGGCAGCATCCACAGAGGTTTACGTCCCTGTCGACGAGAAGGTGCACTGCACGCTTGCCGACCTCGACGCAGCCATTGATGCCGACGACAAGGAACACATCGCCCCGTCCATGTGCTATGCCTATGCGGCACTGATGGAGGGCGCGCCATTCATTATGGGAGCCCCGAACACCACAGTCGACATCCCCGCCATGTGGGAGCTTGCCGAGAAAACCAAAATGCCGATTGCCGGAAAGGACTTCAAGACCGGTCAGACTCTGGTGAAATCAGGCTTCGCGCCTATTATCGGTACACGCTGCCTCGGACTGTCGGGCTGGTTCTCGACAAATATCCTCGGCAACCGCGACGGACTGGTGCTCGACGAGCCGGCCAATTTCCGTACCAAAGAGGTGTCCAAGCTGTCCACGCTCGAGAGTATCCTCGAAGCCGACAAGCAGCCTGATCTCTACACCGATTATTATCACAAGGTGCGTATCAACTACTATCCTCCGCGCAACGACAACAAGGAGGGATGGGACAATATAGATATCTTCGGGTGGATGGGCTACCCCATGCAGATAAAGATTAATTTCCTCTGCCGCGATTCCATCCTGGCCGCTCCGCTGTGTCTCGACCTGGTGTTGCTTAGCGACCTCGCCGCACGTGCGGGCCGTTACGGCATCCAGCGGTTCCTCAGTTTCTTCCTGAAGAGCCCCATGCACGATTACACGTGCGACGAGGTGCCCGTAAACCACCTGTTCCAGCAGTATGTAATGCTTAAAAACGCCATCCGCGAAATGGGCGGATACAAGGCGGACGAGCCTATCGACTGATCTGTTTAATAACACCGACAACAACTATAATTTATTTAAATTGTACCTACATAACCTGTTGCAAGGATAAATATTGCAACGCACACTCAACAACCAAAATGAGCGGTGTGCCTGACTTCGGAGTCATGGCGCACCGCCTGTTTTTTGTAATGGGTCATTTCCGTTTGCCTGCCGGACGCAGGCACCGAACCAATAGCCGGCTTTCAATGTTATTAAATTGAAAAAATAACTCATGAAACTCAAAGAATCCATATGAAAAAAATAGGGATATTCTACGGTTCTACGACCGGGACGACAGGCGAGGTGGCACGCCGGATTGCAAAAGTGCTGAATGTGGCCGAAGAGGATGTTCACGATGTAGCCGCCACGGCTCCATCGGCAGTAGGCGACTACCGTATGCTTGTGCTCGGAACGGGCACGTGGGGCGACGGGGAGATGGAGCCGTCGTGGTACGACTTCATTGCCGGGCTGGAGGAACTTGACCTCCGGAATTATGACGTGGCACTGTTCGGCTGCGGCGATGAAAGTATGGCGGAGACATTCTGCTCCGGTGTGGGCGAACTGCACGACAGACTGGTGAAGACAGGCGCGAGATTCGTGGCCCCCTACGACACCATCGGCTATCAGTTCGAGGCCTCCAAGGCTAAGCCCGAAGGCGCGCTCGAAGCTTACGGGCTTCTGCTCGACGAGGTGAATCATCCCGAGCTCACCGCTCCCCGCATTGCAGGCTGGGCCACCCTGGTGCAGCAGGCTGCAGCCGAATAAAACGTGAAAAAACTTAAAACCGTTTCCCGATTTTTGCAGAGGGGTACGGGGAATTTGAGGGAGTTGTTGTATCTTTGCGCTTTAAAAGATACAAGCGAATGCACAGCAATATAATATCTGCAAGCGCCATCGACCGGTTGGGCTCCATGCTTGACCGGGCGATGAATATTGTCATAACATGCCATCTCTCGCCCGACGGCGATGCAATGGGGTCGTCGCTGGGGTTGTGCAACGCATTGCGCAATGCCGGATTCAAGGCGCGCGTGTGCGTGCCCGACACCCCGCCGAAATATCTCATGTTTCTCCCAGGAGCATCTGATATAGTGATTTACTCACGCAGTCAGGCATATGTTTCACGTCTGATGAAAGGTGCCGACATTGTGTTCTGCCTCGATTATAACGAACCCAAACGTATTGACCTCATGGAACCGGTCATGATGGATTCGCCGGCGCCGAAAGTGATGATCGACCACCATCTGAATCCTGCCGATTTCCCTGAAGTCACCATATCGCATCCGGAGGAGTCGTCCACATCGGTTCTGATTTACCATGTACTGTCGGCGCTCGGGATGCAGGACCGGATCAATACCGATGTGGCCATGTGCCTGTACACCGGCATGATGACGGATACCGGAAATTTTTCGTACAATTCGAACAATCCGGCCATCTACCGCGTAATTGCCGACCTGGTGGAGCGCGGCATCGACAAGGACTGGATCTACAGGAAAGTGTATTTTTCAAACACCCTCAGCCGTCTTCAACTCAACGGTTACGCCCTTGAAAACAAGCTTGAGGTGTTTGAAGAGCACAAGGCGGCGCTCATCACGCTGACGCGCGAGGAGCTGAACCGCTTCCATTATCAGAAAGGCGACACAGAGGACCTGGTGAACAAGCCGCTTACGATAGCTGATGTGACCTATTCCGTTTTCCTGCGTGAGGAGGCTGATTACATCAAGGTGTCAACCAGAAGCAAAGGGGAGTTCCCGGTCAATCTCATGTGCAGGGAGCATTTCAACGGTGGCGGCCACCTTAATGCAGCCGGCGGCGAATTCTACGGGACGCTGCAGGAGGCGGTGGAGGTGTTCCACCGGATCATGCCGCTGTTCGACCGCTATCTTTGACCATATGAATGAAAATATAATAATCTTGTAAACAGGATGAAAAAATACAATACGCTCTTGCTTGCAGCTGCGGCCGCGGCCGGACTTATCTGCTCCACAACGGCTTGCAACGATAGTAAAAGTTATGCTGAACTGCTCACCGAAGAGGGGCAGGCCATAAACAATTATCTTGTGAATCACAGGGTGGAGACCTCCCTGCCTGAGGGGAATAATTTCCTTGTGGGCGAGGATGCTCCGTTCTATCAGCTCGACGAAGAGGGGAATGTGTACATGCAGGTGCTTGACCCGGGCAACCCGGACTGCATGGCCCAGACAGATGAGCAGGTGTATTTCCGCTTCACCCGCTGGTCGTTGCTGAACTATGATCCTTTTACCGGATATCTTCCCGAAGGCTGGGGTAATTCCGACGATCTTACACTCGGTTCGGCCTCGTTCCGTTTCGGCAACTACACCCTGAGCAGTTCCTCATCGTGGGGATCGGGCATACAGATGCCGCTCAACTACATCGGACTGGAGAGCCGCGTCAAACTGATTATCCGTTCGCAGTACGGACTGTCCTCCGAAATCTCCAACGTCACACCGTTTCTTTACGAGGTGCGCTACCTCCGCCGCGGCGCCACCGGCAGCGAGGAATAATCCACGGGCCACGTTTGGTCAGAATAGAAGTACATTAAATAATTTCGACCGGTTACATATTCTCACATTTTATGTCATTGATAAAATCAATCTCCGGAATCCGGGGAACCATTGGCGGCCGTCCCGGCGAGGGACTGAGTCCGCTTGACATCGTAAAGTTCACGGCGGCATATGCCACTTTCATAAGAAACACAGCTGAAACATCGTCCAATCTCATAGTAGTGGGACGCGATGCCCGACTGTCGGGTCCGATGGTGAATGATCTCGTGTCGGCCACCCTCCGAGGCATGGGTTTCGATGTGGTGAACATCGGTATGGCGTCCACACCTACAACCGAAGTTGCGGTGGCCGGACTCGGCGCCTGCGGCGGCATCATCATAACTGCGTCGCATAATCCGTTGCAATGGAATGCCCTCAAACTGCTGAACGCAAAAGGGGAGTTCCTGAACGACAAAGAGGGGAAAGAAGTGCTCCGCATCGCTGCCGACGAGGCGTTCTCGTTCGCTCCTGTAGAAGCACTCGGCAAGGAGATGACCGACCAGACATGGAACATGCGCCATATTGAAAAGGTACTATCGCTCCGTCTGGTTGACCGGGAGGCGATTGCCAAGGCCGGTTTTACGGTCGCCGTGGATGCCGTGAATTCGGTGGGCGGCGTTGTGATTCCACAGTTGCTCCGTGCCCTGGGTGTGAAGAATATCATAGAGCTGAACTGTGAACCTAACGGACGGTTTGCTCATACGCCCGAACCGATTCCGCAGAATCTCACCGGAATTTCCGACCTGCTCAAGACCGGTGTGGCCGATGTGGGTTTCGTTGTCGATCCGGATGTCGACCGTCTGGCCATAGTGATGGAGAACGGCGAGATGTTCGTGGAGGAATATACACTTGTGGCTGTGGCTGACTATGTGCTGCAACATACACCCGGCAGTACCGTATCGAACCTCAGCAGTTCGCGTGCACTCGGGGATGTGACCCGTGCTCATGGCTGTGAGTATCATGCTTCGGCCGTGGGTGAAGTGAACGTGGTGACGAAAATGAAGGAGACAGGCGCCGTTATCGGCGGAGAAGGGAACGGAGGGGTGATTTATCCCGAAGCTCATTATGGCCGCGATGCCCTGGTGGGTGTGGCGCTGTTCCTGACGTTGCTGGCGCATTCAGGTAAGAAGGTTTCGGAACTGAAAGCCGGTTATCCCCCCTATGAAATTGCCAAGAACAAGGTGGAGCTCACTCCTGATATAGATGTCGACGCCATCCTCGAAAAGATGAAAGAGAGATACGCCGGCGAAAAGATTACGGATATCGACGGTGTAAAGATCGATTTCGCCGATTCATGGGTTCACCTGCGTAAATCGAACACAGAACCTATTATCCGCATTTATGCCGAGGCAGCCACAATGGAGAAGGCCGAGGCGCTTGCCGAATCGGTGAAGAATGTGATGGCAAGCATGGCATGATGAATGCGACTTAAGTTTACAAGAATCAAATATGCCGGAATTTCGCCATTATCTGAAAAAGGGATAGTTGCGTAGGCTGGTAAAATTTATATTGTACGTTGAAAAAGATATTCATTAAATATTATATGGCAGGGATGGCTTTTATGGCCATCCCTGTTGCTGTCGGGCAGACGATGGCGCTGCCGGGTGTTTCCGTGGCATGTGTACGCGAGGCTCCGGGGCATGCGGCCGAACTGGGTACGCAGGTTCTGATGGGCATGCCGCTCAGGATTCTGGGCGCGGCTGACGGATGGGTGAAGGTGGAGACCCCCGAAGGTTACACCGGATATGTCATAGCGAATTCGCTGGAGACTCCCACCGACAAGGCTTTCGAGGCATGGCGCAGTTCGGAGCGGGTAGTGGTGACAGCGGCCGATCAGACTTATGTATATGCTTCGCCGGAGGTGTCGGCGGCCAACCGCGTGACGGATGTTGTCAATGGCTCCGTACTGCAGGTGGCCGATGCCGGCGCAGTGGAAGCGGAATTCATTAAAGTCAAAGTGCCTTTCGGCCGGGAAGGATACATACTGCGGAGCGAAGTCATGCCGATCGGTGAATTCGGGTCGGCAGGGTGCGACAAGCAGCGTGTGATAGAGTTCGCGTTCCGTATGATGGGGCAGCCTTATCTATGGGGCGGAACCTCCCAGAAAGGGGTAGACTGCTCCGGCTTGACCAAGGCGGCGTATCTTTCGGAAGGGGCTATTTTGCCCCGTAACGCTTCGCAGCAGGCCCGGATAGGGGTCGGTGTTGATAAGAGCGATATCGGCGGTTTTGAGCCTGGAGACCTGCTGTTTTTCGGTAATCCGAAAACGGGGCGCGTGAACCATGTGGGATTGTATATAGGCGACGGCAGGTTCATACACAGTTCCGGCAGGGTGAAGGTGAATTCTCTGCGTCGCGGCGATGCCGGTTATACGCCGTTGTCGCTGCTGTGCGTGCGCCGGCTTGACGATGCCACGCTCTCCGCGCTGCGTATGAACAGGCATGAATGGTATGTTGCTGTCGATTGAAAATTTGCATATTTCAGAGAAAATGGTTAATTTTGCACTCTGAATTGTGATAATAAACAAAATAACATCATAGCGCAATGAAAAGAACGTTCCAACCTTCTAACAGAAAGAGAGTTAACAAACACGGATTCCGTGAAAGAATGTCAACAGCCGATGGCCGTAAGGTTCTCGCACGCCGTCGTGCAAAAGGCCGTCTGCGCCTCACTGTCTCCTCGTCGATTGCCAGCAAATAATCTACCGAAGAGCTCTCTTTTTCTGTGAGTCTTTTAAGGCTTGCATTACAAAACCACAGCACCGACAATAGCATGCAATGTCGGTGCTGTGGTTTTTTTGTGTTCGGGTGAGTTCCGCTGGTGGACTGGTAGCAAAAAAGTCAAACCGAAAGTCCGGTGCATTTGATTCTTGTAAACTGGCTGTGCATCCTACCGTTTAGCGCCAGTCCGAGGATGGTAAGGGGGCACTCGCATAGCCTCATTTCCGGTTGGTATCCCCGAGGCGATAGCCTGAGAATCCTATTGAATGATATGGGCGTGGACCGGTCTTATTTTAAGCGCACATTGCGGCAGTCTCAGAACATGGTGGGATAGAAGGACTGGAAAGAGTTGTCGGAATAGAACACCACAATATTGGTGATGCGTTTGTCGGCGGCTGTGTGGAGGGATATGTTGTTGGTCTGCTTTTTTTCCGACGTGTCGTCACCGGCCGTCCTTGCAGACTTTGGATCTGCAGGGTTGCTGTTAGAAACGGGAGGATTGTAGGCGTGAGCGCTTGAGGGGTTGGTATCTGTCGGTGCCGACCCCAAGGGCGTACCTTGGTCGCTCGTGCCTGATTCGAATTCTATGACTTCATGTGTGGTTACGTAGAACTGTTGCGCATCGGCGGCTGTAGACCCGAAAAGATTGTCGTGCGATTCGCCGCCATTTTCATACGGGAAGAGTGTTGGGGTGTCGCTGAATTTTTCTGAGTCTGTTTTTGTGAATTCAGAATCGAGAGTATTTGTTGATGTATTTCCCTGTAAATCTTGTGTTTGTTGGTTCGGAATGGCTGATGAATGGGTGTTTTGAGGCTCTGAGATTTGCGTATTTGCATTTGTCAGCATATCTCCCTCGCCAAACATCAACCACAGCACGGAAAGTTCCGGATAAGCGGCATGGATTTTTGAAATCAGCTCGTCCGACACTTTTTTGTTGCGTCCGTTGAGAATCTGCGACATGGTAGGGCGGGGTATGCGGCAAGTGTCGGCAAATTGGGAAATGGTGATATTCCCCTTTTCCATGAAAAATTTCAATCTGTTTACAAAATCCATGGTGTTGAGTTTTGAAAATAGCTGATTGTTTTTGAGAATTTTTACAGTGCAAATGTAATCAATTAATTTGTAAACTGCAAATTTTAAAAATGTAATTAAGTTTGTGAGTCTGAATTTGTGTTTTGAAACTATCACGAGATGCAATAATATACGGATGTGAATTGTGGCATTGAGTGATAGCGTTGTAATTTGTTGCCCGATCGCTTATATTAAAGTTGCGGTTTAGAAATAATGTGAAAATAATTGAAAGTAAATTGAGTGTATGTGGAGATGTGAGCAAAGGGCTGGAAAAGTGTTTAAACTTGGCTGAAAAGTTTAAGTGTAAGTGTAGTAAATATGCATAAGTGGCATGATTATTAGGGATTAAAAGCTAATGTGATAAAATGTGAAAGAGATTTTATTTCTAATGGTAAATAGAAATTTGTGATTTGGAATATGAATGCAACGGTGAATTTGCGATTGTTGTAGCGTTAATTTGCGTGTGATTTAATTCGCTGAAGCAAATTTGCAGTCTTTAAAAAGCGTTGTTGTAAAATGCAAATTGAGGCGATTGTGAATTTACAGTTGTCTCAAAATGTTAAACTACGTAAATGCAAACTGCTATTATAATCTGTAAATCCGATTTGATTACCGATTTCAATTCAATTCAAATGGTGGTTTACAATTGCAACAAGAGCTTTTGATAGAGCTTACTCGTTAGAAGGTCTGAGCTGCTCTATAGGTCTTCTTTATGCCTGAACTATTTGATGTTGGGCTCAATTTCAAGGTGCTTTGTTTATAGATATAACATCTTTGAGTGTAAAACTTATTAACAAATTAGCATAAATTAACTATGATGAACGTTGATTTATGAAAATATTTTCTATTGCCGTTCTATTGCTAAAGAATGTATCTTTCCCCTATTTTGTGCAATCTGTACTATTTTTGATGCTCAGAAGCCCGAATGATGGTGAGATTTGTAGATCGTGTGTGTTTCTTAAGAAGAATAAGCGTAGGTAATGTATTACTATTTAATCTGTTATATTCGATTTGCAGTTGATTTGAGGCTTTTAGAATACGTTTTTTAAACGAGACTCGTGATGTGGATGGAATTATTGTAATGAAAAACAGCGTAGCGTCAAAAAACTAAATTTTGACGCTACGCTGAATGCGGTTATGTCTTGCAGGGAGGCTTCTGAGGGTTATACTCTTTATCGAGATTCCTGCCCTCTCCTGCGAGTTATTTTATAAGATACTGTGAAGAGATGGATTCATTGTTGTGGACACGACGTATGGTGTCTGCAATGAGTCCTGCCACCGAGATGATATGAGCCTTTTTGCAATCTTTGTTGAACGGTATGGAATTGGTGAAAATCATTTCGGTCATGCCGCTGTTGGATACTTTTTCCGATGCCGGATCGCTCATGATGGCGTGTGATGCCAGTGCGCGAACCGATTTTGCACCTTCCGAGAGCATCAGGTCGGCGGCTTTGGTGATTGTACCGGCCGTGTCGACCATGTCGTCGATCAGAATCACGTTCTTCCCCTTAACGTCGCCGATAACGGTCATAGTGGCCACCACATTGGCCTTGGCACGCTGTTTATGGCAGAGAACGAGGGGAACGTTGAAATATTTGGCATAGCTGTTGGCACGCTTGGCTCCGCCCACGTCGGGTGTGGCGATAACCATGTCGGGCAGATTCAGGCTCTTGATGTAGGGGATGAACACCGAGGATGCATACAGGTGATCGACGGGGATGTTGAAAAATCCCTGAATCTGGTCTGCATGAAGATCCATGGTTATGATTCGGTCGGCTCCGGCTGTTACAAGCAGATCGCTGACAAGTTTGGCGGCGATCGACACGCGCGGCTTGTCCTTGCGGTCCTGTCGGGCCCAGCCGAAATATGGGATGACCGCTATGACAGAGTGTGCCGATGCGCGTTTGGCCGCGTCGATCATAAGCAGCAGTTCCATCAGGTTGTCGCTGTTGGGGAAGGTGGACTGCACGAGATACACTTCGCAGCCGCGGATGGACTCTTCGAACGACACTTCAAATTCTCCGTCGGCGAAATGCTGGATGTTCATTTTGCCGAGTTCAATACCGAGGTGCTTGCATATCTCTTCGCCCATATACTGCGATTTGGTGCCTGCAAACACTTTGATAGGTGGTAGATTGGGATTCATAGATGGCTTTGGTGAAAATGAATGGTTGTACAAAATTAATGATAATTTTGCAGTTGGGCGCTATCGAAGCAATCTTTTTCTCAACGTATGTGAAAAAATGTGCTCTTGCCTGAGGTCATTTGAGTTTCCATACCACCGCACCCCAGGGGGCGAGCTGGGTCTCAAACGGGGTGTCGGCCGACAGGGTCTTGGCCTGACGGCGTCCGGAAATCAGTTCTGTGGCCATCCGTTTGCCCGGTTCGATGTGCATCATGTCGAATGCCAGTTGCGGGATGTTTATCTGCAGCTGCACGGGCTTGTCGGAGAAGTTTACCGCCACCACGAGGGTCGTGTCGCCGTGGTGCCTCAGGAATGCATAGTTGTGATGCGGCGAAAAACGGGGATTGTTGAAATTTACATACATCACATCGAAAAATTCCCCCTCATAGAGCGCAGGTTCGCTGTTGAGCAGTCGGAGCACCTTCTTGTACATGTCGCGCAGCGACCGTTCTGCCGGTGTTGACTCTCCGCCGTCGGCTTTGCCGTTGTTGAGCCATCTGCGCACCGTGGGGATGCTCCAGTAGTCGAATATGGTGGTGCGTCCGTCGGCGCCGCTGAAACCTTCGGCATCGGCTGCCGGTTCGCCGAGCTCCTGACCGGCGTAGATCATGAACGGTGCGTTCGACATCATCGAACTTACCACGAGCGAGGGGAGCACACGTGTTGCATCGCCTGCGTAGAATGAGGAGGCGAAACGCTGCTCGTCGTGATTCTCGAGGAAGTTGAGCATCCGTTGCCCCATCCCGTCAATCCTTTGCCAGCAGTCGGTGATGCGTGCGGCCGAGTGGTGGTGTGTCTGGATGTCGCGCAGGGTGTCGTACAGGTTCACCTTGTCATAGAGGTAGTCGAAATGACCGCGGTTGAGGAATTCGCCATACAGGTTCACATCATATATCTCGGCGATGAACTCCACATCCGGATACCGTTCCTTTACCTGCGGGATGGCCCATTCCCAGAAATCGAGCGGCACCATGAACACCATGTCGCAACGGAATGCGTCGACACCTTTCGATGCCCAGAATCGGAGGATGCGCAGCATCTTCATCCAGGTGGAGGGAATGGGGGAGAAATGGCAGCTGCCGTCGCCATAGTCCACACCATAGTTCAGTTTCACGGTCTCATACCAGTCGTTGCGCGATGGGAAGGCGTTGAAGCAGTCGTTGCCCGAAGCCTTGGCCGGAAACTCGGTGTAGTCGCCGATCTCGAACTGGGGCTGGAACAGTTGCCGCGGAATATAGTAGAAATTGTTGCCGTGTGCGAAGAATTTTGTCGGATCGTCGTTGTGGCCGAAATCCTCGATTCCGGCCGGAGCGGCGTCGGAATGGTACTGGCGTGCCACGTGGTTGGGAACGAAATCCATCACCACCCTCAGTCCGGCGCGGTGCGTGCGGTCAATCAGAGCCTCGAACTCCTTCATCCTGTCGGGGACATTCACTGCCACATCGGGATCGATGTCGTAGTAGTCCTTGATGGCGTAAGGCGAACCGGCTTTCCCCTTCACCACGTGTGGGTCGTCGGGGAGGATGCCGAATGCCGAATAGTCGGTGGCATGGGCGTGCTCGATTACTCCGGTGTACCACACATGGGTGGCGCCGAGGTCGCGTATCTGCTTGAGCACATTGGATGTGATATCATTGAGTTTGCCGCATCCGTTGCGTGTTATGTCCCCGTCGGGCACACAGTCTTTGCATGTGTTTGCAAACAGGCGCGGAATCATCTGGTAGATTACGGCTTTCCCGATTTCGGGCAGCCGCGATGTTTTTGTATGTGTCATGTGATAATATGATCGGTATGCACCCCGGCAAAGGTCGGGGATGGTCGTTGCTTACAGGAATTCCGGTTCGGTGAGCCATTGCTTTATGGCCCGGTGGGCGGCGGCATATCCGCTGAGATATGCCTGGTTGATGTCTTTCAGGTTGAACACCTGATAGCCCGATAGATCGGGTGTTATAATCACCCTGTCGCACAGATCCATGTCCTGCTGTTGGTTCGCTTTGGCCATGAGATTATATGTACGCAGTCCAATTTCGAAAAAAGATTTCTTATAGCGGAATTTTGTCAGGGGTGACACGTTGATTCCTATGAGTTTCCGGCACTTGTCCCTTATGATCCATGCCGGCAGGTTGCGCAGCACTCCGCCGTCCACGTAATGCGTGCCGTCGATTTTGACAGGCGCGAACACGATGGGAATTGAGCAGGATGCCATCACCCGTTCGCCGAGAGGTCCTTCATGGAACTCGGCAGGAATTCCGCGGTCGAGGTCGGTGGCTCCGATGTAGGTGGGGATGCCGAGATCCTCCAGCCGTTCCACACCGGTGGCATTTTCGATGAAGCGTTTGAATTTCGTCAGAGAAAACACGCCACCTCCACTTTTTATGTTGAATTTACAGAAATCCGAGAATTTCGTTGAGGAAAACAGTTTCATCATGTCATCCAGGGGGACGCCGGCGCTGTAGAGCACAGCCGTGACTGAACCCGCCGAAACCCCTGCTATGACATCAGGCTTGAGGCCTACTTCCTCAAGAGCCTTTAATGCCCCTACATGTGCGAAACCGCGTGCGCCGCCTCCGCTAAGCGCCACGCCAAGGCGATAGGGTGGCGGCGGGGTCGGCGTGTCGGTGGAGAGAATCTGCACCAGTTTCTGACGTATTTCCTGAATCATCCGGTTTGGGGGTTTAAGTTGTCTGAACGTGTGTATATGTGGAATCCGCTTTGACTCCCACAAGATATTGCAGTCGTGAGGATTTGGCTTCGGTTTCCTGCAGTTCGGCAAGGGCATCCGAGTCGGCCACAATGCCGCCTCCGGCATAGATGCAGAACCGGTTGTCGATAATCTGCATGCAGCGGAGGTTGACGAATGCGCGGTACCGGCGCCCGTCGTCGATGGCGACAAAGCCTCCGTAACAGTTGCGCGCATGCCGCTCCACCGCCGTTATATCCCTCACGGCATCCTCTTTGGGATAGCCGCAGAGTGCAGGAGTGGGGTTTATGGCATCAATCATTTCCGCCAGTTTGCCGGGGGAGGTCTGTCCTGTTATGTGGCAGCACAGATGCTCTATGTCGCCGAATGCCACTGATGTAAGGGGTGACATCTCCACGTCTATCCCTTGGGCATGTAGTTGTTCTGCTATATAATCAATAACAAATCTGTTCTCCCCTATGTTTTTCTCATCCCACGCAGTCTCGGCGCCACGTCGGCGTGTGCCGGCAAACGCCATCGTGGCGAATCGGCCGGAGGTTTTGTCGAAGTCGAGGAGCACTTCAGGGGTGGCGCCTATCCAGCAGCCGGCATAGGGAGTGAAATAGATGTGGCGGAATGTCTGCGGATAGCCTGCAAAAAAACGGCATGCTATCGAGCCGATGCTTCCATCCTGCGGCAATGTGCCGCATATGGCTCGTGAAAGCACGGTCTTGCCGTTCCTCTCCCTGCATCGGCGGCTGACGGTGTCAACACTGCGGAGATAAATATCCCGTGGGGTAGAGCTGTCCGGTATCTGCATCTTCGGGAGATGTGTATGTACTGCGGAGTCGAACCCGTCGATGCGGATGCGGTTGCCGAACAGCCCAAGCCACGGCGACACGTCGAACGAACATCCGTCGGAGGGTTGCCCGCTGCCGAACTGCATAATGTCCGTCTCCCCCGGAAACATGGCGAAGGCGAACGGCCTGCCCGTTTTCAGAGCGTCGTCAATCTCTTGTGCAAGATGTGTCTGCAGCGGTTTCATCCCTTTGGTGACAGTGTTGGTTCGTTTGTCACATGTCCGATAAGCTCGTAGGGGAGAGCCTTATCTATGGTCACCTGGTAGAATTCCCCCCGTTGCAGAGGTCGGGTCTTCTCTATCAGTACCTCGGGGTCTACTTCCGGCGAATCCCACTGGGTGCGGCCTATGTAGTAGTCCGGTTCCTCGCGGTCGACTATCACTTCGAGCGTGGAGCCGGTTTTCTGCTGCTGAATGTCGAGCGATATCTCCTCCTGGAGTGCCATCAGTCGGTCAAGACGTTCCTGTTTCACCTGTGGCGGCACGTCGTCGGTGTAATGCAGGGCGGCGTAGGTGTCCTCCTCCTCGCAATATGCGAATGCACCCATCCGTTCGAAACGCTGTTCGCGCACGAATTGCATCAGTTCCTCGAAATCCTCCTCGGTCTCTCCGGGGAAGCCTACCATCAGGGTGGTGCGGATGTGGATTCCGGGCACCTTGCGGCGGATTTCGTCAAGCAGCTCGCGGGTCTGAGCACCGGTGATGTGTCGTCGCATCCGGCTGAGCATGTTGTCGGAAATGTGCTGCAATGCGATGTCGATATACGAGCACACGTTGTCATGCGCGGCCATCACGTCCAGCAGCCGCATGGGGAAACTGGTGGGATAGGCGTAGTGCAGTCTGATCCATCGCACGCCTTCAATTGTTGCCAGGCGTTCTACAAGCTCCGGCAGAAGCGGCTCGTGGCCCGGCAGGTCGGTGCCATAGCCCGAGAGGTCCTGCGCGATGATGTTGAATTCCTTCACGCCGCGCGCCACGAGGCTTTTCACCTCCTGCTCAATCTCTTCGATAGGGCGCGATTTCAGTCGTCCGGTGATCAGCGGTATGGCACAGAAAGCGCAGAAGCGGTTGCACCCTTCGGCAATCTTCACGTAGGCATGATGGCTTGGGGTGGTGATCACGCGTTCGTAGGGCGTGGCTCCGGGATGTTGTCTGGCGAGGTCGGATGCGAGACTTACCCAGTCGAATTTGCCGTAAAAACGGTCGACTTCCGGAATCTCCGTCTGTAGTTCCTTGCGGTAGCGTTCCGACAGGCAGCCCATCACGATGAGTTGCTTGATACGGCCGTCCTGTTTGGCCGCAACCTGCGACATGATTTCATTGACCGATTCCTCCTTGGCATCGCCGATGAAACCGCAGGTGTTCACCACCACGGTCTCGGCATCGGTCGCGTATGTCTCGTCGGCATCGTCCGACTGATGTTCCGCCTCGAAGCCGGCATCTGCCAGCATGGCGAGCAGCCGTTCGCTGTCGACAAGGTTTTTTGAGCAACCCAAAGTTATCACTTTCACTTTGGGGGATTTCTTTACGCCCATCGTCAGTATGCGTTTTTTTAATTGTTGGATGATTCGGCAAACAGCGATTCAACGAACGTCTGCTTGTTGAACATCTGCAGGTCGTTGATACCTTCGCCAAGACCGATGTATTTCACCGGAATCTTGAACTGGTCGGAAATGCCGATCACGACGCCACCTTTGGCGGTGCCGTCGAGTTTGGTAACGGCCAGTGAGTTCACAGCCGTTGCGGCCACAAACTGTTTGGCCTGCTCGAAGGCGTTCTGACCTGTGGAGCCGTCGAGCACCAGCAGTACCTCATGGGGTGCTCCGGGCACAACTTTCTGCATCACGTTACGGATTTTGTGAAGCTCGTCCATCAGTCCCTTCTTGTTGTGGAGACGTCCCGCGGTATCAATCAGCACCACGTCAGCTCCGTTGGCTTTGGCGCTCTGGAGGGTGTCGAATGCCACGGCGGCGGGGTCACTGCCCAATTTCTGTTTCACAATGGGAACATCGGCACGTTTGGCCCACGCGTCGAGTTGCTCGATGGCGGCTGCGCGGAATGTGTCGGCCGCGCCGAGCATCACCTTGTTGCCGGCGCCCTTGAACTGCGCTGCCAGTTTGCCTATGGTGGTGGTTTTGCCCACGCCGTTCACACCGACAACCATAATCACGTACGGGCGTTCGGTGCCTGCGGGCAGGGTGAAATCGGGCTGGTCGTCATTGCCGTTACCGCTTTCGGTGAGCAGGGCGCAGATCTCCTCGCGGAGCAACCGGTTGAGTTCGGCCGTGCCCACATATTTGTCGCGGGCCACACGCTGCTGCAACCTGTCGATGATTTTCAGGGTGGTGTCAACGCCGACGTCGCTGGTGACGAACACCTCCTCAAGATTGTCGAGCACATCGTCGTCGACCTTGCTTTTGCCGGCCACGGCATGTGCTATTTTCGACAGAATGCCCTCTTTGGTGCGTTCCAGCCCGTTGTCGAGCGTCTCTTTCTTCTCCTTGGAGAAAAGTTTGTTGAAAAATCCCATTGGAATTCAAGTCAAGTTATTAATATGCAAATTTAGCTATTTTTTTTGAAATAGACTAATGCACCCCGGCCGGCAGTAATATTGCGCTTTATTGAGGTTTAATAGTATTTTCTATGAATTTAAATACAGATGCGACAAATCAAAGATGTGTTATATTAAGATGTAGAGAATTAATCAGTAATCATTTGATTGTTGTTATTTAAACTCATCCTTAATTAGAATCAATCCGAAGAAACTTGTTAAGTTGTTGAAGACAACGTTTCTTTTGATCAAGGTTGGGATGAACGTAAAGATTGAGGGTCGTGGCAACATTCGAGTGTCCGAGTATTACACTTACGGTTTTATAGTCGCATCCGCTTTCAATGCATCGGGTGGCAAATGTATGGCGCAATCCATGGAACACTATTGACGGGATTTCAAGTCGTTTGAGAATCCGGCTGAAAGTCTCTCGGTATGTGCGAGGCTCTTTTGCTTTGGACCCTTCGCCGACCACATACTTTTCTACTCTCTGCTGTTTTTTCACCACATTCAAGGCTTTGAACAGAAGCGGAGATATGGGTATTTCACGATTTGAATTCCGAGTTTTGGGCGAGGAGACATATTGTTCTGTTGCCATCAGGTCGCAATTGTAGATTCGTCCTGCTGTGCCCGATACTGTAATAATACGGCGTACCATATCCACATCCTTCCATTGAAGGGCACAAACTTCGCCTATGCGCAAGCCGCAGCAGAGAGCAATCATTATCCCTATATTCTGTAGTGTCGGGGCGGATGCAATCGCATTAAGCAGTTTTTTGTGGTCGGGTAATGACAGCACGGGCAAAACGCGTGCGGATGTATCCGAGGGATATTCGATGTCCCACGAAGGCATCTCAAACATTCCTCTCTTTGCCCCGAAACGTCCGACGGACTTAAGCACGGCGATAATGTCATGGACAGTTTTCTTGCTCAGCCCTACCTCAAGTTTGCCAAGTGCAAATTGCTGTACTTCTGCCTCTGATATGGATACGGAATCGGCGAAAACGGGCATGAGGTGAGTCTTTAGAATAAGAGCATAGGCGCAGTATGTCGAGTGTTTGACTACGCTGCGCCTGTTTTCTTTCCATAGTTCCGCTATTTCGCGGAAAGTCGATGTGGTGTGCATACTTTGTGATTTTTATGATTCACAAGATATGCGCTGTCTTATTTCAACGGTTACCTTTAGCACGGTTGTGGTGCTTACAGAGCATCTGACAGTTTGAGATATCGGTCGCGCCCCCTTTGCTCCATGCCGTTACATGGTCAGCATCCATTTCGTTCAACTTCCATATCTTGTTTGCGTTGGTGTCATGGCCTATGGCACAGAAAGGACAGTTGGACTTGCCGGCGGCTTTCGCCTGTTCGGTCTGGCAGGCATATACAGTCCGCTTTGTCGCTTCGTCAAAGATGCGGATATCAAGAAGCTTCGTATCGTTTTCTCCACCTAAAAGAAATTCAAACACGCCGCGCCGATTCTTTACATACGGGTCGGCATACAGCTCCGCCACCCGTTGTATCATATGAGCCGGGTTATATGGCTGTGTATGATATTTCTCATAGAGTTCGCCCCATGGAAGTCCTCGCATCTCATTTTCAACGAGAGGAAACACAATCCGTCCCCAATCTATGACAGAATTGAAATAATTGACAAGTTCCGTGATGTCGGAGCTGAAGCGGTGGTCGCGCATATATTCTTCGGATTTTCCACGGCTGACCCAGGCAAGAGCCGTGGCAAGAAAGTCTTGTCGGTTTGCAGCCCCTGAGACATATGCCTGCCACATCTGCATCTTGGAGTTCTGAGTATTGCTGAAAACTCCTTTTGCCGCAGTGACGAAGGGTCCGGAATAAACGGCATTAAGCAGTTCCTGGGTGTTAAGCGGTACACCGGCAATATTAATCGTGCGGAACCATTCCTTAATCTCGGCCTCAGTCCCTTCACATTCGTATATAAGAAGTTCTGTAGCAAGGAACTTTTCCCTTTTATCTTTGGCAATGGAACCAATGCTTTGGGGTAGTCCGTTCTCGTCTTTGATGCCGAGTTTCCCATTATAGAACCGTCCTAAAGATGTGATGCGCTGCTGACCGTCAAGTACTTCAAAGCGACCGTCGGCTGTCTTGACGAAATAAATCACCCCGAGCGGATAACCTTTAAGCACAGAGTCAATCACCGCCACATCGCGCTTGCCATCGGCATAGATATAGTTGCGTTGATACTCCGGCTGAATTGTAAGGCGTCCGCCCATGCCGAAAAGTCCTTTGGCTTCATACTCGTTATAGACAAATCCATCGCATATATCTGCAACTGTCCATTCTGTATGTAGATTTGTTTTCATATTCTTTTTAGTAGTTTAGTTGAAATATTAGGGCAGACACAAGGAGATTCCGGGAAAGAGTTGGGCCTTCGACCGTATCCTCGCGAATTGAAAGAACTAAATCCAAGTCTTCGCGATGGACAGCTCTATTATCTTGAAAATGGGATACCGCAGAAACCATATGCTCGAGTTTTGATAAAACGGATAAAGTAAGATGATTGAAATATTAGGGATAACAAAAACTTGGTTTGGAGGAGCAAACAAGGTTTACCCAGAGCAAATACAAGTTAGCAGTAGCGGGAAAGAGAGTCGAGTCACCAAACTTAATGATGGGGCCGTTCTGCGTAACGATGTGCCACCAATTGGCGAGACCTATTATATCGTTGACAAAAAGTTTTATACTCAGGTTTATGCTCGAGTCCTTATTAAACATTTGTAAATCGTTTGATCACGATACGTTTATAAAGGGGCTGTTTGTCTATAACAGGGCCATTCCAGACTTTCTCTACTCCGTTGATAATGGTGGGAGTATCTGAACTCAAGACATAATTCTCAATCAGTTTTTCCTCGATTCTGCTATTATTGAAGCTCCCTAATATTTCAAATTGCTCCGGGCAATATTTATCTAAGAAAGTGATTGGAACGCCCATTGCCCCGTCATAATCGGCAGGGATTGCATCGGTGTATGGGACTTCAATTGCATCATAATTGTCATATTTTGCATACCCCTTTCCTCTAATATCCTTATGTTTTGAATACATGATATTTTCTTCCATTGTCATAAGAGATAGAGGCTGGTGACGACGACCATGTTCCAGATTGGAGAACCAACAGGAATTACCTAAACGTGTATAGTTGCCTATATAGCCCATTTTTTCAGCTTTTTTCTTGTACGCTTCAGGAACCACTGTTCCTTCAGGAACACCAAATACCATATCGGTTGAAAAACCTGTTGCTCCAAGCCAAAGTTTATTATCCTTGATTAACGGGAAGACTTCTTTATAGGTAATGGCATTTGTATTTCCTATCATCAGACATTTTTTGTCGGTTTCGAATATCCAAGCGAGGAATTCGCGGAATAAGGAAAATGGTGGATTGGTGACTATGATGTCGGCTTCATCACGCAGATGCGTGACTTCATCGCTGCGAAAATCTCCGTCACCGTCAAGATAACGCCATTCAAGGTCATGGAAATCTATGCGCCCGTCGCCGTCAATGTCATGATCGAGCACAAATATCTTTCCACGCACAGAAGTTTTGTTCGGGTCAAACTGTGGCGCATCCTGCTCAAAAAGGGATGGCTGATAAGGAGTCTTATATTTCTTGCTTTCCGGCGCATAGGATGTGGATATGAGCTTTTTCAGACCCAATGTCTGAAAGTGTTGTGCGAAATAGAGGGTGAAATTACTCCATTCCGGGTCATCACAGGGCAACAGGACAGTTTTCCCACGGAAAACATCTGGGTCAAATTCGAGATATGCGTTTATCTCACGCTCAATATCGTAATATTGAGTGTAGAACTCATCATTCTTGGCGGCTTTGGCCGCCGATAGGGATTCATTGGCCATGATTACACGGTTATTATTGATTTTCCGAAAAAGGTGGAAAGCATAGCAATGGTAGCGATGGTAAAGTTATGCTCACCGCTGAGCCATCGGGTGACTTCGTTGGGGCGTTTACCCATGGCCTCTGCCAATTGTTTTCGGTTTAGTCCGCGCTCTTTCATAAGGGCATCAAGTTTGTTGGATATGGCAAACGAAAGGCGTGTCTCCTCTCGCTTTTCTTTCGGGATTTCGTTGAATATCTCTTCCAATGGTATGTTTGTGGTTCTCATGTCGCCAAAGTATACTATTTGAGAATATGTCACGCTAAGATACAAAAAAAGTTTTTACACAGATGTAAAAATGCGGAATTTAAATGAAAAATAGTTCCTTACGATTGGCTCTTCAATAAAAACACTCCGGAGCATCGGGAGGACGCGCCGGAGTGGATGGGGTGAGTATAGGGGAGGGGAATCAGTCGACCTGGATTACCAGATAGTTGCTGACGCTCCAGAAGCGGGCGGGATTCTGAATTTTCAGCACCTTGTTGCCGTTGGGGGCGTCGGTGATGGTGTAGGAATCGGCCGGCTGGTTGGTCAGGACTTTGGCCTTGCGTGAGTGGAGGTCGATGGAGTTGAGTGTACGTTTGTCGCCGGTGGTGAAGTAGTTCATCTCGAAATCTTCAGGCATGATCTTGGTCTTGCGGAGGAAACCGGTCTGAATCAGTTTGTGGTCCTTGAGTTCCTGTTTGCTGCCGATGGCGTAGTAGCAGGTGTTGAGTTCGTTGGTGAGGGTAGTGGCGGTCTGCTCTGCCTGATCCTTGGCGGCGGTCACGGATGCCACTTCGGTGTTGAGCGAATCCACATTGGCTGTGAGCTGCTCAATATGGATGTGTGCCTTTTCGAGTTCGCCGCGGAGCTGTCCGATGGTGCTTTCCTGATCGGCAATCTGCTGTTTCAGGGTTGCGATTGACTTCTGCAGGGTGGCGTTGTTCGACGAACTGTTCTGAATCTTCTTCTCAAGTTCGGCAAGACGGTCGCGGCGCATCTGCAGTGTCTGCTGAATCACCTGCATGTCGTTGCGGATCTGCTGGCGGCGGTCAGAGCTTTCAGCAGTAAGGTCGTTGGAGGAAGATAGGATGTTCTCCATCTGTTTGATCTGAGCCATCCCGTCGGCAACTTCGTTCATGAGCGACAGCAGGCTGTCCTGATCGGCGAGTGCCACGCGGAGTGAATCGGCTGTGGTAGGTGTCAGAACCTGCGACTCGGTGTTTTCCGATTTGTTGTGGCAGGCAGAAAGAATGCAAAGCGATGCCACTGCGATGGATGCTAACTTTTTCATAAATAAAAATAGTTGTGATGGTTTCTAATGATGAATTCAGTCGTCGGATATGTCGCCTGAATCGGGTTTATATTTATTTTTATGCACTTTAGGCGCATCCGGGCTATCTTTATGGCCCGATACCACAATAACAATCTCACCGCGCGGATTGTTTTGCGAAAAAAACTGATGAAGTTCACCCAGTGTGCCGTTGCATGTGGTGTTGTGAAGTTTGGAGATTTCGCGCGACACCGATGCCGGACGGTCAGCTCCGAAGGCGGCGGCGAGTTCTGCGAGGGTCTTGACCAGACGCACGGGCGATTCGTAGATAATCATGGTGCGGGGTTCGCGCGACAGTTCCGCCAGGCGGGTGGCCCTCCCTTTTTTCTGAGGAAGGAACCCTTCGAATGTGAAGCGTTCGCATGGCAGACCGGAGTTTACCAGAGCGGGTACGAATGCCGTGGGACCCGGAATGGTTTCAACCTCTATCCCTTTTTCCCTGCATGCACGTGTGAGCATGAATCCCGGATCGGAGATGGCAGGGGTGCCGGCATCGGAAATAAGGGCGATGGTCTCGCCGGCCAGCAGTCGCTCTATGATCGGTCCCACCGTCTGATGCTCGTTGAATTTGTGGTGCGACATCATGGGGGTGGTGATGCCGAAATGGCGCGTCACCACGCTACTTGTGCGCGTGTCCTCGGCCAGGATGAGATTGCATGTTTTCAGAATCTCCACACTGCGCGGGGCCATGTCGGCAAGGTTGCCCACCGGGGTAGGAACCACATAAAGTTTTCCGGACATATTTATGGGTGTTAGGATGGTTGTCAGAATTCGCTGAAAAACGGTGCCATGATATTGATGAAATCCTTGGCTTCCGTGGTTTTCATATTTATATGTAATGTGTCGCGCATGAAGTTGCGTACTTCAGAAATGTGGCTGAAAGTGGCAATTTGGGTCAGTGCGTCATTGAATGCCGCGGCCGAACCTCCGAAAAGCGTACGTCGGTAGAGAAACAGGTCGTTGAGGCTCATGGCTTCGCGGAGGGTGGCAGGGGAGAGCGATGTCACTGATGCCTGTTCTTCCTGTTCCGGCTCTTCCGGTTCTTCAGGAGTTTCAAGAGTTTCAGGAATTTTGGGAACTTCAGGAATTTCCGGAGCTTCCGGAGCTTCAGGGATTGCTTGTACCGATTCCTCCTGTTCCGTTATTTCTAAGGTCTCCTCCTGTTCCGGCGGTGCCTGTCGGGTGGTCTCGGCAATCGGTTCGCATTGGATTTCTTCCTTTGGAGAAAGCTCCCCGGGAAGTGCCGGTTCTTCAACATCAGCTACCGTTTCAACCGGCAACTGAGCCAGTGTGTGCAGTTGTTCTATCTTGCCTATCAGCTCGGGGGTGATGCCGCTGTCGGTGTCCTTGATGGTCAGGAGAGCTTCAGCAATGTCGGCTGTGAGTGTGAGCATCTGGCCGATGGTTCCGTTCATGGGTGGGATTTTTATGTGGTTGTGTAATTTGTTATTCTGGTCTGGATGGACAGGATGTGTGCGCGTGGCGATTGCGTCATTCCGGAAATTGCCGGAGGAGGAAGGATGAGATGGCACTGGTCACGGCGGCCCGTTTGCAAGTGAAGTCGTTCACTATAATCACCACCGCGTGTGTGGGGCGGTTGGAGCTGTCGAGCCGGTAGCCGGCATAGGACTGCACCCCGTTCATCGATCCGCTTTTCAGAACGAGGCGGCCTTCAAGTGGAGTGTTACACAGCAACCGGCGTACGGTCCCTTGCTGTCCAACGCAGGGGAACAGGCTTACAAAACGTTCGCGAAACTCACTTTTGGCCATTGTTTCGAGCAGGTCGGCCATGAAATCGGGCGTCACACGGTTGGCGCGTGTCAGGCCGCTGCCGTCGAAAAGTTGCGTAGCCTCGGTGTCGATACCTAAATTCTGCAACAGCTGCAATTGGCGTGCGAGGGCAGAATCACGGTTTTCGCCCGGAGCCAGTAGCCTGAGCATACTTTCGGCGTACAGGTTCACGCTCTGTTCCATCATTTCGCGCATTATCTGCCATGCGTCGGGTGAAACGGCGGTGAGCAGAGGGCGTGGCAGCATTCCGGCAGTATCCACTTCGTTCCATTCCACGTTGATGCTGTCGGCATCCAGACGTTCCTCGAGCGTGATGAGCAGTTCTTCGGCGGGGTCGGCAAGCGTCTTGTCGCCGTAGATGGTGTTGTCGTGATAGTTGACAGGATGCAGTCCCGCGCCGTAGGCATATTTCAGGTCGTCGAACTCCCAACGGTCCACTGGTCCCTGCTGAACGAAGCCTGCTGAATCTATCTCCAGACTGCCGCGGATGCCGCGGATGCCGAGACGGCGTATGCAGTCGGTAGTGGAATTTATCAGTCCGGGGCGATTCGAAAAACGGGGGCTTTCGGTTGTAGGGTCGCCCGAGGCCTTGATTACGATACTGCCGTTGAGCATGCCGTCGGCGTCTATGTCGCCTAAGGCGTAGACTGTTGTGTAGAATGCCGTGTCGGCTTTCCCGGCAAGGAGGACCGATGCAGCGGTGATGCTTTTGACTATGCTTGCAGGGGTCAGGAATTTGTCGGGATTCTGTTCCACGATGTTCTCTCCTGTGGAAAGGTTGCGGACAATCACTCCGATATTGGCCCTGTGGGAGCGCGGGAACGTTATGCCGGATGCCGGAACGGCTGCCGTGGCTGACGTATAGCCGGTTGCCATGACAGCAATTGTGATAAGTCTCGTGATTATATGGTGGATGGAATGTCGGTGCATTTCTGGAAATCGGTGATGTGCGGTCTTTAGCCGCAAAGACAAGTTTAATTATATGCGAAGTTAGCCAATCCCCCCTAATCGTGCCAATAAAAAAACTTAAATTTCATCTCCCTACACATACGGTTTGGGGAGGTGCGATGTGAACGGGGGGCAATAATTGGCGGGGGGATGGCTGATTTGCAGAAAATTTCGTAACTTCGCATGTTGAAACATTGTCAAGATGCAAGCAGCATGGTAAGCAAGACCCGTGAACGTCTCATAGAAGTGGCCCGTCAGCTCTTCGCCCGGAAAGGGGTGGAGAACACCACCATGCTCGACATCGCCAATGCATCCGACAAAGGGCGGCGCACCATCTACACCTATTTTAAAAATAAAAGGGAGATTCATCAGGCCGTCATTGAGCGTGAGAGCGACCAGGCGGTGGCGCGTGAACGGGAAATCCTGAACGGCGCCCACACTGCGCGCGAGAAACTGGAGATGATTCTGCGCACCCGGTTCGAGACATTGCTATGTCCTGCCTCGCAGAAACACACCGACTCGTTGCCGTTGCTGAATCTGCTCGAAGGGAGCCGCGTGGGAAAAATCAGACGGCTTACGGCACTGAAAGAGATTCAGATATTGACGGATATCGTCGAGGAGGGTGTCAGAAACGGAGAGTTTATCCCCGAGCGTGCCGCTCATGTTGTGCCACTTGTGGTAATGATGATGATGGGGGTGGACAACACTGCCGCCACAACCGAGATCGGTGTACTCGGCGTGTCGCGTGAAGAGACTTTCGAGCATGCGGTAAAGTTCATTCTCGATGGCCTGACAGGGCGGTGCGGGGACATGGACAACAAAACATGCAAACAGGATTACAACCAATAACTATATATTTTATAGAAAATGAAATTACTTGAAGGAAAAACAGCTATTGTGACCGGCGCCGCACGCGGCATCGGCAAAGAGATTGCTCTGCGTTTTGCCCGTGAAGGTGCGAACATCGCATTCACCGATCTCGTAATAGATGAAAACGGAAAGAAAACAGAAGAAGAGATAGCCGCCCTTGGCGTGAAGGTGAAAGGTTACGCCTCGAATGCAGCCGATTTTGCCCAGACCGAAGAGGTGGTGAAGCAGATCCATGCCGACTTCGGCTCGATTGATATTCTGGTAAACAATGCCGGTATCACCAAGGACGGTCTGATGATGCGTATGACAGAGGCACAGTGGGACGCTGTAATCGCTGTAAACCTCAAGAGCGCATTCAACTTCATCCATGCCGTTCTTCCCGTGATGTTGCGTCAGCGCAGCGGTTCGATCATCAACATGGCTTCGGTTGTAGGCGTTCACGGCAATGCCGGCCAGTCGAACTATGCCGCCTCGAAGGCCGGTCTGATTGCACTGGCAAAGAGTGTGGCCCAGGAAGTGGGTTCACGCGGCATCCGCGCCAACGCCATCGCCCCCGGTTTCATCGAGACAGCCATGACAGCCGCTCTTCCCGAGGACGTGCGTGCCGAATGGTGCAAGAAAATTCCCCTGCGCCGCGGCGGCAAAGTGGAGGACATCGCCAATGTGGCCACCTTCCTCGCTTCCGATATGTCGGGCTACGTGACCGGTCAGGTCATCCAGGTAGACGGCGGTATGAACATGTAATACATTGCGTGCAACCTATTGCGGTTGCCGGTTGTATATAATAAAAGGCAGATGCATCCGGGAGGCGCAAGTGCCTCCCGGCACGTCTGTTTTTCTGCCTTTAACACATTGCTTTATTATCAGCTATACATAACACATCCATTACGATGTTGAACTATAACACACATCTGAGCCAGTTGATTCTTCCGGAGTACGGACGTAACATCCAGCGCATGGTTGACCATTGCCTGACCATTGTCGACCGTGATGAGCGCACGGCCTGTGCGCAGTCTATCGTGAAGACCATGGGCAACCTGTTCCCCGAATTGCGCCAGCCGGAGAACGAGCACAAACTGTGGGACCACCTGATGATCATGTCTGGTTTTCGGCTTGATGTAGATTTTCCGTGTGAGGTGATACGCGAGGCCGACCTTGCAACGGCTCCGCAACCGGTGGGCTATCCGCAGGAGCGCTTCAATTATCGTCATTATGGCAAAATCACCCAGCATATGGTGCAGAAAGCGGCCGGAATGGAACCCGGCGCAGAGCGCGATCAGGTGGTGCTTCTGCTTGCCAACCATATGAAGAAACAGATGCTGGCCGTAAACCCCGACGGTGTGGACGATGTGAAGATTTTCAAGGATCTGCTTGAAATGTCGCACGGAGCCATCCGTCTGGATGCCGCCACAACTCATCTTCACGAATTTCAGGAGATGCCCGTGGCCTCAGGCAAAAAGAAAAAGAAAAAATGACTATGAATTGTGTGTGCAGGTGACAATCCGGTACACTCATTTCTGTTGTCCAACTAATAACAGTCTGATTCCGATATTTTCTTATGATCACCGAATCCCAGTTGCTCCCGGTGGGCCGGCTGCTTAAACCGCACGGCATAAACGGAGAGATAACAGTGTTGCTCACGGCCGATGTCGATTTAGCTTCGCTAAGCTGCATTGTGTTGAGAATCGACGGGATTTTTGTGCCTTTCTTTTTAAATTCCGTTAGGCCCAAGAGTTCGGAGACCGATCTTGTCACTATCGACGGGGTGGCTTCAGATGCGGATGCGGCTCGCCTGTGTCCGGCTGAGGTCTATGCGCTGCAAAAGGATTTGCCCGCTGCGGATGCGGATGCCGACGGCATGTATGCTTCCGACCTCCTGGGATATGATGTGGTGGAAAACGGGAAAATGTTAGGAAAAATCGAATCTGTCGACGACACAACCGCCAATTATTTGTTTATAATACGTACCCCCGACGGCAAGGAAGTGATGGTGCCTGTGGCCGATGAATTTATAGCCGGGATAGACACAGACACCCGGACCATCAGCCTTGATTTGCCGGAAGGGCTGCTTGATATATAACGAAACAAACACTACAACCATGGAATTTGACGAACAGAAAGCCATTGAATTCATTAACGGCCGCCTCGTTGAGGCCGGACGTGCGGCATATCCCGACGACGAAGTGTTCAATGTCATTGATATGATATGGGATTTCTATGAAGAGAACGGCATGCTTGAAGTGGAATCCGATCCCGACGAGGAGCTGGACGATGTGGAGCAGGATGTCGTGGATTATGTAACGCGGATGCTTAAAAAGGACAAGCATGCACGTGTGGCGCCGGAGGATGTCCCCGTCATGGTCAAGGCCGAGATGGATTATGAGGATTCGATTGAATGAATCCCCTTGCGGTTCGGCTACTTATAGTCGGTTTAGTTTAAGATATTATTTCAGATAGATTGAAATTGAAGATATTAGATTCGGTCAGGTCAAGGCTTTTCAAATGTATGCCTGCTGTGCTGGTGTTGATGGCCGGCACATTGGCCTGTATGCCTGCGGCCGCTCAAAAGACCGATAATTCCACCCAACAGCTCTACGACCTGTCGGAACTTACGCTCGACGAGACGCTGATGATTCCTGAAGTACCACAGAAACAGAGGGATTACATTAAGGCTTACATGAAACGTGAGGCGCAGGCGTTGCAGAAAATGGGGTATAAGGTTGAAACAATGCGGAAAGGGGAGGTGGTCATCGCCTCTGTGCCTGCAGCAGAGCTTTTTGCCCCGAACGACACTGTCCTGCTGCCATCGGCTTACGATAAACTGAAACCGTTCCTGCCGTATTTCCGTACGCATGGAAAATTCAAGGTAATCCTGGCAATGCATTCCGACGACACCGGTTCGGACAAATATCTCTATGCACTTACGGAGAAACGAATCGTAGCGTTGTATAACTATTTCGATACGTACGCCTCGCAGACCGACATGTTGCAGGGCTATCCTATGGCCGACAGCGAACCGCTGCCCGACACACCCAACAACACAATGGCCAACCGCAGCAAGAATCGCCGTCTTGAAATTTTCATAGTTCCCGGTCCGATTCTAATCTCGGAGGCCAAAACCAAGAAAATCTGACAGAACCGCCCCCTTGCGGCTGAAAAAGATTCAGAAGCTGAAACGCCTTATAGCAATAACCTCATAACGGTGCGCCAACAACACGAAATCTTTGTGTGTTGGCGCTCCGCCTTTTATTGTTCTCCAGGAATTGCCTGGCATTTTGTGCCTGATGACGATGATTTTTTGCGTTTAACAGTCAGGCTATTGTGTTATTTGTTATAATGTTACTATATTTGTGCATAAAACAGAATCTGATATGGCAATGACAATAACAATAAACTCCTCACCTGTGCTTACCGGAGAATCTGCGCGCGCGTTCATAGAGGGAGCCTATTTCAGGTTGGCCACTGCAGCTATTCAGCCTCAACCCTTGGAAACGCGGTTTATGTTCTTCAATCTGAAATGCGAGTGATTTATGCGTTGTTTGTTATATGTTGTGCTTTTGGTTTTCATAACCGCGTGTAGTACAAGTGCACCTGTGCGTGCACTCGATGAGGCGGAAGAAATGATGCAAAGCAACCCTTCGGCAGCTCTTTCAAAACTCAATGAAGTTGACGTTTCGGAATTTCAGGATTCTGCCACGATGGCTCGTTGGGCGCTATTATATACCGAAGCGTTGGCGGTTAACAGGCTTTCGGCTCCTACCGACACGATTGTGAACATAGCAATCGACTATTACGGGAGGCACAATCTTGCTGATGAGTTTAAAAAGGCGTCACGCCTTAAAACACAGATTAAGGCTTCTTATGAAAGTGATGCACTCGCAACGGCTTTGTATCTCCAGAAAGAAAAAGAATTTCTACTGTATAAGGAACGTAGCCAACGTGGATTATATACGTTTGGCTCCATGGTTGTTCTGCTTGTTGCTGCAGGGGTCATAATATGGATGCGTCAACGCATGAAAATTCAACGCTTGCAAAATGAAACGCTTATGGCGGAAGCTTCCGGCTTAGAAGGTCAGATTGAAGCAAGCCGGGGCGATGTCAGCCGACTGCAAACGAAATTACATGGCTTGCTTGATAAACGCTTTTCCCTAATAGATTCGCTTTGTCAGACTTATTACGAATTTCAGGACACGAAATCTGAACGAAAAGCAATCATCGACAAAGTGAAAAACGAAATAGAATCGGTGGGAACCGACTCTTTTCCTGAAATGGAACAGGCCGTAAATGATTGCCGCGATAACATTCTTGTAAAAATCAAAGAAATTAATCACGACATCAAGAGGGAGGATTATATGCTTTTGGTATATCTTGCAAGCGGTCTTTCGACGAGAACCATCAGCCTGCTTCTCGGTGAATCTGTCGAGGTGATTTATAAACGGAAATCAAGGTTGAAATCCCGTCTTAGAGAATCTGTCGGGGGCGAAAATCCCGATGTAATGGCTATTTTCTGATTCATTTTTATTCAGGGTCAGACTTTTTTAGAATGTATTAGTGCATGATGTTGATTATTAATAGATTGTAAATCTGAGTGTCAGGTTATTATTTTGGTGTTTGAGAGTGTCTGTGAGTAATTTTACATCAAAAAATTTACTCACATGAACGCTAAAGTATCATTATCACTGCTGGCTGCTTTTCTTATAATGGAAAGCGGTTATGCACGGAACCGGGAGGAGACAGACAGCCTCACGCGCGAACTCCAGGAGGTAATTGTTACCGCCAAACAGCCGGCTACTAAATTAGTCGGTTCTACTCTCGTTTCAATTATTCCAGGCACAAATCTTGCTGACCTCGGCACTGCTCTCGATGTTCTTGCGCAGTTGCCTATGATTAAGGTTGAGGACAACACCGTCAGTGTCATAGGTAAGAACAATATCGAAATATATATCGATGGGCGTCCAATGCGCGATGAAAATGAGTTGCAGCAACTCCTTTCGTCAAATCTCAAGAAAGTTGAATTACTCATGGCTCCGGGAGCTGCTTACGAAAGTACCACGGGTGCGGTGCTTAAAATCACGACACGGCGAAATTTCGTACAGGGGCTGTCGCTTACAGACCAGTTTATACTTGAACGCCGCCACAAATGGTCGGTTTTGGATTATCTCGCCCTAAGCTATCAAGTGGGTAACTGGGAGTTCTTTGCCAACGGTACGATAAATCACAATAACTCATTAGCAAAGGGATTAACTACCAATACACTTGTTTACGAAGGGAAAGAAACGGTAGTAGGGAGTAGCCAACATAATACATACCCTACGACAACAGGCGTTGTCAAGGCAGGATTCCACTATGCCAATGGACCACAATCGTTTGGAGCATACTACCGTTACAATCCTGAACACGGTGATTTCAAAAACACAGGTAGCGAATGGCTTAACGACAATCCGGCAATCAGCAGTAATATAGACAAACATACAAGAGCGCACAGCCACCTCGCTTCTCTCTACTATGAAAACACTTTTGCCAAAAAATTTCTTCTTCACTTTGACGGCGATTTCCGTCGGTCAAATGAGAGCAATACTGTAGCAACTACTTATCCTGCTTCGTCTTTTCCTGCCGTAAACTCGACTGATGAACGGACATCAACCCTTTGGGCGGGAAAATTGTATCTGAATTTTCCTCTCTGGAATGGTGATTTTACAGTGGGGACTCATGATAGCTATACGCATACTTCTCTTGATTACCGTATGCTTAATACCTCAGTCAGCGAGTATATACCGTCTTCACAGACTGATGCGCGGCAGACTTCCGCTGCTTTGTTCGCTTCATGGTCCCGTATGTTCGGCAAGTTCTCCCTTTCGGTGGGGGCAAGATATGAATATGTCGATTATGACTTTAAGGTTAACGGTATACGCGACAAAGATGTCAGTCGCCGCAACCATCTGTTAACGCCGGACGTATCGGTCGGTTACTCTTTTAACGAAGAATCACAGATAAGCCTCAGTTATAAAATGGCGACGGTTAAGCCTCCATATTCACAACTCACCGGTTCTCTGAATTATGTTGGCTTGCACCAAATTGAAGGAGGCAATCCGGCATTGCATGACGAGCGAATGCACGACATTCAACTTTTCGGCATGTGGAAAGGTTTCATGCTACAGGCTGATTACACCCGCGCACTTGACACCTATGCTTACGTCAAACAACTATATCCCGCCGACAATCTCCAGCTAATCATGCATCCGGTCAATATTGACGTTTCGGCTCTGAGTCTCTATCTTGTATGGAGTAAGCCTGTGCGCCGATGGACTCCGAATGTAACGGTCGGTATGTATCGGCAGTGGTTACAGCTTGACAATCACAGCTACGACAAGCCGATATTCTCTTACTATTTTGACAATACTTTCTCCTTCCCGCATGGGTGGACGATTACAGCCAATATCAGCGGCAGCTCGCAAGGCGATATGCACACCAACCGCTTTGGCGCATCATGGTTCACGATGGACGCATCGGTCGGAAAAACATTCCTGAACAAATCCCTGACCGTCAAACTGTCTGCTACCGACATATTCAATACGGCAAACAATGACTGGACTATGAACACCTACGGCGTGTTCGTTGACAAACGCCAAAGCTATGACCGGCGGGGAGTGTCACTCAATATCATTTACAACTTCCAACCCCACAAGAGCAAATACAAAGGCTCATCGGCGGCCGAAGATGAGATTAAGCGACTTAAATAACGGCAATCAGACCGCTGCGCTGTATCTTTCGGAAAGGCTTTGTCCTGTTTTATTTTGCTGTTGCATGAAGTATTCTCTTTTTCCGGAGTGATTGTCTGTGGCTTTTTGGGAATAAATGTGTAAATTTGCACGTTATAAATAAATCAGGCGCCTTTGGCTGTGCCTGATGTATTTTCTGAAAAATTATAAACACGACATAAATACGGTTACATCTTGCGATGGCAAAAGAACTAAAAGACCTCACTAAACGGAGCGAGAATTACTCGCAGTGGTATAATGACCTTGTTGTCAAGGCCGACCTGGCCGAGCAGTCGGCAGTACGCGGCTGTATGGTGATCAAGCCCTATGGCTATGCCATTTGGGAAAAAATGCAGCAGACACTCGACCGCATGTTCAAGGAAACAGGTGTGCAGAACGCATATTTCCCCCTGCTTATCCCGAAATCGTTTCTTTGCAGGGAAGCTGAGCACGTGGAAGGCTTTGCAAAAGAGTGTGCGGTGGTTACACATTACCGCCTGAAAAACGATCCCAACGGCAACGGCGTGATTGTTGACCCGGAGGCCCGCCTGGAGGAGGAGCTGATTGTGCGCCCCACATCGGAGACCATCATCTGGGGTACATACAAGAACTGGATTCACAGCTACCGCGATCTTCCTCTGCTCTGCAACCAGTGGGCCAATGTGATGCGTTGGGAAATGCGTACCCGCATGTTCCTTCGCACCGCCGAATTCCTCTGGCAGGAGGGTCACTGCGCTCATGCCACAGCCGAGGAATCGGAGGCCCGCACAGTGCAGATGATCAATCTGTATGCCGATTTTGCCGAGAAGTACATGGCCATGCCGGTAATCAAGGGCGTGAAGAGTGCCAACGAGCGTTTTGCCGGTGCACTCAACACCTACACCATCGAGGCCATGATGCAGGATGGCAAGGCGCTCCAGTCGGGCACCTCGCATAACCTCGGACAGAATTTCGCAAAGGCGTTCGATGTGACGTTCGTCAACAAGGAGAACAAGCCTGAATATGTATGGGCCAACTCGTGGGGCGTGTCAACCCGTCTGCTCGGTGCTCTGATTATGAGCCATTCGGACGATAACGGTCTGGTGCTTCCCCCGCATCTTGCTCCCATCCAGTGCGTTATTGTTCCCATCTACAAGAACAGCGAGCAGCTTGCCGAAATCACAAAGGCAGTGGAGCCTATCGTAAAGGAACTGCGCGATTATGGCGTCAGCGTCAAATACGACGATGCCGAAAACAAGCGTCCCGGATTCAAGTTTGCCGATTATGAGCTCAAGGGTGTGCCTGTACGTCTGGCAATCGGAGCCCGCGACATTGAGAACGGCACAGTTGAACTTATGCGTCGCGACACTCTGGAAAAACAGGTGGAACCGCTTGAAGGTATTGCAAAATACGTGAAGGATCTGCTGGAGGACATCCAGAACAACATCTACAACAAGGCTCTCAAACGCCGCGAGGAGATGACCCGCGAAGTGAACTCTTACGAGGAATTCAAGGAAGAGATTGAGAAGGGTGGATTCCTGCTTTGCCACTGGGACGGTACTCCCGAGACAGAGGAGAAAATCAAGAACGAGACCAAGGCCACAATCCGCTGCATCCCTCTGGATGGCGACAAGACTCCGGGCAAATGTATGGTCACCGGGAAGCCTTCGGCCCAGCGCGTGATCTTCGCCCGCAACTATTGATATATCCCTTGTGATATATCCCTTGCAATCTTAACCACAAAGGCCGCGTCGCATTTTTGTTGCCGCGGCCTTTGTTGCGTATATCCCCCTCTACTGCGAATCCCCACCCATGGTCGGCACAGGCCATAAGAACATATTCATGGCGATATATTGCCGCATGGCATAAATTTTAGTAATTTTACATCGAAATAGAGCCGAAGAGTCGGCTTAATTATCTGAAAAGGTGTTATTTGGATTATCTTGCTTAGTAAATTCTCGCAAAATCTACTGAAAGTTAGAGAGGTAATGACAAATAGCACCTGCATTGGATGCTTTATGATTTCCCGAAAGGGAATTTATATAGCAATCAGTGTGGGTGTACTGTCATATGATCTGACTAAGGCGATGCGAGAAGCCTGCTAAGCTGATATGAACAGTACAATCCCACACTTTTTAGTTCACAGTAATCACCAGTTTCATTGGGGTTGTGAAACATACAAACATTGTTCATTACAATGAAGTACAAATTGTTACGCCTGCAGTCGGTTGTGGCTGTGGCTCTGTGTGTCCTCATGGCAATCTCTTTGGTGAGTTGCGGTGATGATGACGATGAACCAGATAGTGGTTCAATTGTGGGTACGTGGCTTCTGACGCTTCCCGAATCGAATGGAGAATATTGGTATTGCCAATATGAATTCAGACCGGATGGCACGTTCTGGTGCAAGGACTGGAACTCTTCATCGCCAGAACCTTCCTATAATTCTATTGGTACATGGTCCGTTGCAAATGACAGAATTACACTGAGATTTACAGATGCCGGTTACGAACCTTATGATGAGACCTATCGGTTCAGTCTGGATGGCAACAATCTTATTCTCTATGATTATGAGAATCCCGGTCCCAATGTGTTTGTACGAAGATAAATCATTATCATAATAACATCCCTCGGCTACAAAACAGGCGCTGTGACAGAAAAATTGCACAGTGCCTTGTTTTATATCAGGATTTGAAGTGGCAATAAGTGAGGTAAATCGAGGACATGCTTGTGTATGCCAGCATTTTGTGTTAATTTTGGATAACGGGAGGATTCATTGGGTTTTATCCTGTCTGATTCCTCTCTGCCCCTGAGATAAACAACGAAAATCACAATACAGAATATCAGCGCATTTTGACGAGTGACACCCAAAGATATGGCGCAGCTTAACGATTTTATGACGAGGATTGACCTGTCGGTGCTGAATGATTATGTCGCGGCTAATGGCAAGAGCGTTGTCTATGCCAAGGGCGAGAGGATTGTTCAGCAGGGGCGATTGTGCCGCTATGTGGGTGTGGTAAAATCGGGATATTTCAAATATGTGGCTCTTAATTCAAAGGGGCAGGAAGTAGTAACGGGCTTCTCTTTCGAGGGCGAAGTGGTTACTGACTATGTGCAGGGATTCCTGTATGACCAGCCTTCGCTAACCTCTATTGTCGCGGGATGCGATGCCGAGGTTCAGCGTGTGTCGGTCGAAGATGCACGACGGTTTATCATAGAGCGCAATCCCGGCTTCGTGGCCGAGGTTTCCTCCAATCTGTTGCAGGAGGCCTATTGCCGTTATCTGAATATGCTTGTAAAGACCCCGACAGAACGCTTCCATGAACTTGTCTTCCGCTATCCCGGCGTGATGCACAATCTGCCCATTCAGGAGATTGCCTCCTATTTAGGCATCTCACGCCGTCAGTTGCACCGCATCCGTGAGGCTGAAAGTGCCGCCGACGCTTCCGAATGTGAGGATATTTAAGGAAGATCTTAGCTCCGCGCTGGTTTTCACGCTCTAATGGGACATTTGTCACATCGAATGTCGATTATTCATTGTAGCTTTGCTTGACTGGAATGGGGCGGTCTCGTTCCAATAACCCTGTTTAGTTGTTTTGCAATCGAATAATCATGAAGAGAATAATCATCTGGCCATTATTTATGCTGGCTATGACAATCGGCATGGCCATGCATGGCGAGACACCCTCGGCACCGGAAACCACCGCTTCACCGGATTCCATAATAAATGTAATTGCGTGGTTCAACAAGCACGACACTGTGACTTATCGGGTCAACGAATCCTCATGGAAACTAACCGGCACGGATACAGTTCTCACTGCGTCCTACTCGATGATAGCGCGTATAAACGTAGTGGATTCCACCGCCAACGGGTATAAGATGGACTATACTTTTTTGGATTTTCCTACTGATGCGCTTCCCGACTCCGCTTCCGCAATCGATAGATTTCAAAATCAGATAACAGACAAGCTTGCCCGAAAGATTGTGGGTACAACCGTTCATTTTGAGACGGATGAATATGGCCGGATAACCAGATACAAAAATCTCGGGCAAATTAAGAAACAAGCCAGATCACTTTTCAAAGAGGCTTTGAACGAATTTTCAAAGATTCCTGAAATACAAGGATTAAAGGAGATGGGATTCGATGTAAAAGACTATGCTAAGAATGTGGATACTGACAAGTTGGTGGACGGCTATCTTGAAGAGCTTAATATGCTGTTCATGTATCACGGGCTGTCAATGCAGCCCGGTGAAAACACCGAGCATGAAGATGCCACTGAAACACAATATGAAAACACCACTTATACTTCCGCGACCGTTGATGCCGATGACGGTTCCTATAGTATTGTGCAGGATGTAACCAGCATCTTGCCTCGGAACGAACTGAAGGAAATTGTTGGCGGCATTGTTGAATCATTCTCCAATGACAGCATTACAGACAGTTTTAATGAAAACTTCGATGCGCAGGTGAATGTGGACTGCACTTATGAAGATTATCTGAAAATTGACTATCTGGGCAACGGCTGGCCGTATTCCATTGTGAGGCAGAAGTCTACAATGATCGGAAACCGTGGCAAGGTCAAGCAAACCGTCATATCAATCGATTCCTATTATTTCGCACAATAAATGATGTTTCTACCATGAAAAGAATCTTATTTTGCATCTTAATCGTATGTGCGGTATGTTGTGTCTCGTTCGCAAAAGATCCTCTTGGAAAAGTGTCCGTGACCATGACCGATGGCAGCGTTATCAATGGATATTGCGAAAATCTGTTCAAACACGAACGACCGGTAATCAAGGTCTCGCCCGGACCGGATGGTAAAAAATCCGTGAAATACAAGGCAACAGATATCCGGGAGTTGAAATATGAAATTCCTAACGATACCGTGGTTGAATATTGGTATCCTGTGATGTATTTTCATAATCGCACACTGCTGATGACAAAAGTGCGTGAGTGCAACACTGTAACCCTGTGGACAGCATGTATCGGCGGTCAGGAATTACTGGGCCCGCAGGGAATGAGATGGACTGAGAGAATAAAGAACTGCATTTCGTTTGGTCCAGATATGGCCGACGGAATGGCATGGGACTTTCCTCATATCATTCATGGCCGGTGCAAACAGCTTCCCGGTTATGGTGATTTCGTAAGCCGGTACAAGAAATCACATAAGGAGATCAAAGACTGGACCGAATTTGAGCCACTGATGCAAATGTGTGCCGCATACGTGCATTCTATAAAGTAATGCCAACGCTTTGAAATTGACCCCTTGACGCATTCATAAGGAAGTTGTAACGTTGCGTATGGCGGCACTCTATAAGATATTGATTTTGTGTGTTGGCTTTGCTCTCTCCTGTAATCTGCGGGCGCAAAGCCTGTGATCTTTGTGCCATCGGAAAGGAGGCAAGCGATGAAGTAGATCGATAAAAGAAACAATGCTAAAAAACTAAACCCCGAGGTTTGTCCGAAGACAGGGACACTCGGGGGATTTCGTTGCAAAGTTAGAAATAATTTCGTAATTTTGCAAATTTCAATACGTTAAAAATTACGAAGTGAAATATTCTGAGTATGAGAAGGCGTTTTCTCCGGCACGCCTAAACAAATATTTAGTTGCCTGCGGCGGTAATACAGCCAAAGCACTTACCCTTTATAGACATAACGTGAAGTTGTGCCAAAAGTTTTATGGTATCCTGAATATCTTTGAGGTCGTGCTTCGTAATGCAATAAACGCTCATTATCAGAGCGTATTCAATGATACAGAATGGGTAGAGACTCAGATGCAGCCCGGAGGCATGATTGAAAACGCGCCGCAGAAAAATGAGGTACTTCGGATAATCGCTACGCTTAGGCAAAACGGGCGATATACAAACGACCGTGTTGTTTCCTCGGTCTCTTTCGGCTTTTGGACACATTTGTTTACACGACAGCCATTTAGACTTGGTGGTCAGAACTTATTGCGTATATTCCCAAATCGAACCGCCGGATTAGGGCAAAGAGCGGTGTTCAACGAGCTTCAGGAGATTAAGACATTCCGTAACCGCATAGCCCACCATGAGGCTATCTGTTTTGATGATAACGGCAACATTGACATGGGAAGAACACAAAGCAAATATGCGCTTATCCTAAAATACATAGACTTTCTCGGCTATCAGAGCAGCCATTTATTCTACGGCATAGACATATTGCCTGATTCGATCATTGCAAAAATTGAGGCGTTGAAATGATCCGTGAGGCTGCAAGTGCCGCCGACGCCTCCGAATGTGAGGATATTTAAGAAAATTCTTCGTTCCACGCTGATTTTTATACTCCGATGGGACATTTGTCACATCGAATGTCGATTATTCGTTGTAACTTTGCTTAATTACAGATAATAGACTATTAGAGTGAACTATGTCAGAATCTCTCCGATATAAGATAGTGCTTTGGGTGGTATGGGTGCAGATTGCTCTCCTCCCAATATGGCTATGTATGGGATGTTTGATAGCACATAATCAGTCATGGCGGTGGGGTTTGGATACGTGGGTTTTCATTGTCGGTTTTTTACTTGGACTGGTGGCTTTACCTCTCGGCAGCGGACTTGACAAACCGCAATTTTTTAAGTGGTGGCTGCGTATAGATTTTTGTTTTACTTTGATTCTTGCGTTGCCAGTACTTTTTGTATGTTCGGAATCATTGCCTACAACAGTTGCCGAGGATGATGAATATATAGTTTATAGTGACAATGGATTTTTTGCAAACAGGAGTGCATATCTCGCCCGCAAATCAGGTTTATTGGCAGAAACTATATTCGATCTATGGCCTTATGAAGGAGGACAACTGAAAAGCGGCTACTACCGTTTTGATAAGGAAAGAGGTGTATTTTATGGTTCTAAAATTTATAGAATACGCCAAAACGGCTCACGCATGTGGGTCATTCCCCTCAATAGAGAGAATTACGCCCGAAATGAAGATTATGTGTATCATTTAATTGACAGTCTATATTATGCACATGGCGAATGGATTGACAATGATGATGCCACATTTATTCTTCCCGAAAGTTTTACCCGGATAGATTACACTCATGGTAATATTAAGATAACCGATTCTATATCATGTGATATAGACAATGCCTTTACAGATAGTAATTTCTATTATCCGTCAAGTAACAAAATCCGTCTTTCTAAAGATTCAGTTTCAAACCTGTCGCCGACAGGAGTTCATAATCTCATCAAACAACTGAAAGGAGGCAAGCGATGAAACGAACTGATGAATACCTTAATAAGTCATTACGTGAACTTGGTGCGTGGAGCTGGCTCCGTGAGCTGTCGGAGATGGACCGCCTTACGATTGAACTGGATAGAATCAGCAAAAAGAAACTATGCCAATATACTCCATCAGATATATACCTCGCAGTCAGTCAAGAAAAGGGTTTACAATACACTCTGCCAATGGCCGTCGCCATATTAAGCGATGATTTGCTTATTGATTGCGAATTTTATCCGGGAGATTTGCTAAAAGCTGTTCTTTCGGTGCCGACAACATATTATCAACATCACACAGAGGACTTTATTAGAATCGCATCTTTAGTTTCTTTGAAAACCAGTCAACAGGTCATGTATGACTATGGCGGCAACAGAGAACTCAGACAGTTGTTTGACTTATGGACTGATTATCGAAAATCATATTGGGTGAGAATAATCACTAAAGATTATCAACAACCGATTGATGATATTAAGGACTTTATATATCGTGTTATTGAAGATGATATGTCTGCTGATGTGGAATTTTCAGACTATGTGCAGTATTGGAAATCTGACAATCAAGGAGAAATTACAGCTTTGATTTCCACTGTCATTCCCTTTGACATTCTGCGTAAACGCATTGCCTGTAAATAGACTCCGGCAGATAAAATCGGCAATTCCTTTGTTGCTGACTCTCAAAATAGCACGATTAACTGTAATTACGTTTATTGGATTAGCATAGATTACGATAATTCATGATTATGGAATTTATAGCCGAAATATTCATACGGTCATGGTTCGGTTCGGCGATTTTTCATATCGGAGCCGGGCTTCGGTACGGTTGTCTGCGGTTGCTCCGTCGCGGGCGGAAAGTGTCATACAGGCAAATCCGCTATGGTTCGGAGGATTTCAATAACATAGACCATGCCGACAACAACCTTGCCAACGGATTTCTCGGCTTTCTCGTTCTCGCAGTGATTCTGATTCTAATAGCCAAATAAATCTTGACATGAAACTGACCGATAAACGATTTTGGATGTTGGTGATTGTGATAGCAAGTGCTGCTGTTGCATCTGCCCAAGCTGTTTTCTCAGTAGAGGAAATAAGCTACGTTGAATATGCCGATGCAGAAAAAGAGTATTCTCGCTTTAATGTTATTCCGGCAGACACCATTCCCGATAACGAAATCGTGAATATGGTGTTGAAAGAATCGCAAACGAAGTTTGAACGGCTTGATTCTTTTACCCGTCGGGATATATATGACTTTGTAGAAGGTTTTGGGATTAACAAACAATGCTTATTATATCTTCCAAAATTTAAGTTGTATGCTTTTGTTATACCCAACACTCCTTTTGAGGATTCTGTATGGTGGTTTGATGCTGAGAGTGGCAGATACCTATGTGAGGCGGCATTCCCAACGGCAATAAATATAAACGGGATGTATGTATCGCAGACAGGATACGATTGCGATGGGCCGTTAGACTTGAAGTTCTTTCGTCGCGAAGAGAATTATATTTATAACTTCCAGTCATATAAAAATACTCAATACAATGAATTCGTTTTCCAAGAAGATTTCAAAATCCAACCTATCTTTTGGCATGACAACAATATGTTGTTCTTGAAGACTTATGACCATAAAAGACAAAAAGAAGTATATCTGAAAATAAAAGTACAACAATCAGTCGGATATAGCGGCAAGCGATGAAAACATGGACTAATATATTCATAAAATTTTGGTGGTTTATTCAAGGCATCACATTATTAGTGTTTGGATTTCTCGCTTGGATTCCACTCTCGGTTATAGGAATTTTTGTAATTATTTGTGACTACTTTTATGACCATCGCAATCATAAGATTCAGGGGACATCTCGAACCATATTGTTTATTTATGCTTTGGTATATATGATTTATGGAGGTATGTTGATTGCCGTCGCTTCACCGGATATTTGGTTCGCAATAAGCTTGATAATTGTCGGATTCATCAATATTATACTAAGCATTAAATTATTCATCAATGCATTCTTAAATTAAAAATAGTATGAAAAAGTGGCAGAAAATAGTAGGCATTATAGCCTTTGGAGCGATTGGCTTGTGTTTCGGATGCTCTCGTTCCATAGATTACACTGATGGCGAAGATATATTTTATTCTGATCTGCCAAAAGAAGTTCAGGACACTCTTGTCTGGTGGGGAGAGCATACAATAATTTCAATAGACGATACTGTAACCGTTGAATTGCCGGATGTAATCTGCTATAACTCCGATTATTCTTTTGTCTACACCAAATTTGGTCCTTGGATTACATCGCGCAAACTAAAGCGCAGGACTGATGGAAAGGAGTGGAAATTTTCCGGGAATCTGAATGTCCCGAGACCGATTGTAGCGATTGGAGACACAATATATATACCGTCTGATTATAATGTAGTCAGTATGGGCGTTGACAGTAATTCCGTTTTTAAAAGACAGCTTCTCAAATAATCTCAAAATGATATGTTTATACGTTCATGGTTCATGGTTCATATCGGCGATTCAACATATTGGAGCCGGGCTTAGGTACGGTTGTCTGCAGCTGTTCCGTCGCGGGCAGAAAGTGTCATACAGGCAAATCCGCTATGGCTCGGAAGATTTCAATGAAATAGACCATGCCGACAACAACCTCGCCAACGGATTTCTCGGCTTTCTCGTCCTCACATTGATTCTGGTTTTAATAGCCACATAAAACTTATGATAATGATACTGATCGACATTATAATTCAACTGGCTATCTTCACTTTATTGGCAATAGCTATTGCACTGCCATTGGCGGGTATTGTATGTTGGTGTAGCAGGAGGTACAGGAAACGTAACACCATACTGGCAATGTTATCGTCATTCCTGTTTATATACTCTTTCTATTTCACCTGTCTAATCGGCGGATTTTCCTGTTCATCCATCTTTGACACCGGTTGTGGAATGGATGGATATTATAAGGCCGATTTGCCCAACGGCTATCAGATAGAATCCCTTGCAAGTGGCTCCATTCGCGAATACTTTACAGGGGATATTAGTAAAGACGGAAACCGCGCCGTTGAATGGGTAACTAAGATCAAAGTTTCAGGCGACTCCATTTATGGAGAGAGATATTTCGTCAACGAAGCTCCTGGAAGTGAATATTATTTTACCATAGACACTAAAACCGACAACATAAAGCAATATGAATCAATCAGAGTTGCAGAGGAAACAAATCCGGTCATAGTAACAGGGTTGACACATCTTGAGGCATTTTATTACAACAGTTGGCAGTGGGTAATTCCCTTGACTATTCTCGCGTTTGCCGTATCGTCAGGATTGGTATTCATTTTATGGTTTATTGTCAACAAGATAGCTGCAAAATGGAAAAGTTAACGACAAAACAAAGGTTATTATTGATCGGATTACTCTTTATAGGGACAATAATTATGTTTTGGATTGTTCCAAAGGCCAATGCCGATGAATTTGAGATGCCAATAATTTTGGTAATTGGCATATTATTAGCTCTAATGATAAGTTTGGCCGTCTTGATAAAGTGGGACCAAGGTAATCGCCATACTGTTATTCCAATCATTATTGTATGCGTTGCAACATATCTTCAGATATTATATTGTTCAGTGTTCTATGCATGGGGAGCCTACGTTTGTTGGACTTTGCCAATATTTCAACTGATATTGGGGTATGCGATATTTAGATATTCCAACGACATAGTTTCTTTATTTATTGGCTGCTCTAATCTGATGTTTTCGGCTATATGGGCTAATCAATATCAAGGCTTCCTATGGTTTCATAATAAGTCCTGTGATTTAGAAACAATGGCAGTGGCGAGCCTTGGTGCCCTTGTCGGTTCAGTGATAGTGTTCACGCTCTCGGCTATTATGATAATGAAATTCAACTCAAAAACTCCACAACAACAATGAAACTGGCTGATAAACGATTTTTGGGGTATGGAAAGTGAGATATACCATCAAATAAATGTAATTGATTGCGAATGTTCAATCAATTCAATAGATTATGACGCTACTGACCTTAAGATTATGATTGATCGTTTTGACAACAGAGGAACGATTATCATTCGATTTAGGAATGTATTTGCTTATCGTGTAACTTTGGAACACTTTAGAATGACTGAGGTTATGGTGGAATTGACTTCCAGCCCATTATACGAAGTGGAAAATTCCTCTTATCTGGGAGAAATCATGGCAACTGGGATGAGTGCGTTGTATGGATCTTCTCTAAACGTAAAGCACTATGCCATAAAGACAACAGAGCATATCGTTGATGTATTAACTTCTGAAGCCTATATCATAGAATGAAACAGACCGATAAACGATTTTGGAATTGGCGCACACTTATCGTAGTGTTGATTATCTTACTACTGATTGCGATTGTCGTGTTTTTCAAAAGGTGTATGACAACTGATACTGCTGATATAGAGCGTGTGGGAAATGAAATTATCGTAATGATTGATGGTTTTCAGTGTGTGAATAACCGTCTGCCAGTTGATCTTAATGAGTTAGGGAGTCCTTTCACGGATAGGAACGAGACATACGAATATCGGGGTTATCTATTTTATTATGAACCAACTAAAGACGGACAATATTGGCTTACCGTTACGTTAGGACCTGATGAGAATTATAGTTATTATTCACGGCGTAAATACTGGATATGGGATTATGACAATAACCTGACAGCAGAAAAGCAAGAAGAACTATTCATGGAGGTGTTCCAGTCATATAAGTCCGTTTGGAAATATGATAGTCTTCGTGCAAACACGGACAGCATTAATACAATCTATCCGTTTGCTCCGGATTCGCTGATTTATTGCCGTCAATACTATGAAGACGGGGAACTTGCAGCAGAAGGATGGATGCTCCATGATTGGAATAGAGAAGGCGACTACACAGATAATATCGGGACATGGAAATATTACACACGCGATGGCATAATGATAGAGAAGCAATGGCCGTTAAAGCAGTGGCCGTTAAAATAATATCGAGCGAGGAAGCTGACCGATAACCGGTTTTGTATATTTGAGGCGATATCAAACAAGACAGGCACTGTGGCAAAAGATTGCACAGTGCCTGGTTAGTTATGAGGGGTAGGGGGATTACTGCTCGAAGATGTAGGAATAGCTGGCTATGATCTTGTCGATGGCGCCGTTGGCCCGGAGTGGGGCCAGGTTTACACGTGAATCGTTGTTCATCGTGAGGTTATACTTGTTGGAGTAACCTTTGCCGAGAACTGCAACCTGTTTTGGTTGCAATCAGTAAAAGCAACCTAATATAGTTGCGTAAATCAAAGATAATATTTATTTTTGACAAAAATTACTGATTATGAAAGTTGGTGCAATAATAACAGGCGATATTGTGGATTCCACTAAGATGGTCGCAGAGGAACGTACATCCATGTTGTGTATGCTGCAATCATTGCCGGATTTACTGATGCCGTTGATAAAAATTGATTTGGAGGTGTTTCGTGGAGATAGCTTCCAGATAAGGGTCTGGAATCCCTCTTATTCATTAAAGGCGGCTCTTGCCATACGTGCCCATATACGGTCTTTTAAGTTCGCCGAATATAACCGTCAATGGGATGCCAGGCTTGCAATTGGGCTTGGAACTGTGGAATATGAAAACGATACACTCGCAACAAGTGATGGCGAAGCGTACAGAGTATCTGGAAGAGGCCTTGATGCGATCGGTAAAGGGCGGCTGGTAATAGAGACTCCTTGGGAAGATGTAAATAAAGAGTTGCGGGTTTCGACTGCTTTTGCTGATGACATTGTTTCCGGATGGACCCAAAGCCAAAGCCGGACCATGTTTCAAAGTTTGACAACAGATATAAGTCATACTGAAATCGGGAATGTTCTCGGAATTACCCGACAGATGGTAGACAAGGCTTTGAGGGCCGGTAAGGAAGAATTAATAAATATGTATATCAATAGATTCGAGGAACTGATTAAAGAAAGACTCTGATGAACACCATCATTCTTATAAAACTCATCGCGGCGCATCTGACGGGAGATTTTATTCTCCAAAGTGATACAATATGTGCCGAAAAATGCTCAACAAGTTTCCGTCAAATACCGTGCACTAATTTTTCATGCTTTAGTTCAAGCGGTATTGGCCTATGTTTACGTCGCTCAATGGAATTGCTGGATTATTCCTGTCGTGATTGGGATCAGTCATTTCATTATAGATTGGGCCAAAACAATGAGTAGGAGGAATGACCTTATAAGTTTTTTGTGGGATCAGTTCATACACTTATGCATTATAATAGGTTTGTGGTGGTTCGCATTTGCAGGAATGCATCAACCTGGTATGTCAAATGAAATATTCTCAATGAAGTTCTGGCTTATTGCGACTGCATATATAGCTGTGCTTGCACCCACTTCTATTTTGATAAAATACTTTATCGAATTTGAAAAGTGGATGCCTTCCGATGCTGTTTCTCAGGGATTGCCCAACGCTGGCAAATGGATTGGGTATCTTGAAAGAATATTGATCCTGACATTCATATTTACGAATAATATAGAAGGAATAGGGTTCTTATTGGCAGCAAAGTCCGTATTTCGTTTTGGGGAACTTAACAAAGCCAAAGACATAAAGATTACCGAATATGTGCTTATCGGCACATTTGCCAGCTTTACGATTGCGATATTGATTGGATTCGGTATGAACTGGCTCAGTGGTACGTTTTTTTGAATAGAATTATTCAAAAAAACATCTTCAGATCAGAAAACAAGACAGGCACTGTGGCAAAAGATTGCACAGTGCCTGGTTAGTTATGAGGGGTAGGGGGATTACTGCTCGAAGATGTAGGAATAGCTGGCTATGATCTTGTCGATGGCGCCGTTGGCCCGGAGCGGGGCGAGGTTCACACGTGAATCGCTATTCATCGTGAGGTTATACTTGTTGGAGTAACCTTTGCCGAGCGCTGTTTCCACGCATTCGGTGGCCTTCTGCAATTCGCCGGCCTGTGCATATAGGCATGCGGCTATATAATTGGTGCTGCCGTCTGAATCGGTGGCTGATTTCAGGATATTGTCAGCCCAGGTTATGGATTCGTCTTTCTTGCCGCTGAACAGCAATGCGAATCCATGAAGCGAACGGGGCGATGTGGCGTCGGTGTCAATGCCGGCCATACGGCGATAGATGGCAAGGGCGTCGGAGTGTTTCTTGAGGCCGTCCTCCATCACCCATCCGCGGTTGAGATAGTTCATGGGGGCTTCGGGATTGTCGATAATCATCTCTGCGAAAAGAGTAGAGGCATCATCGAATTTTCCCTGCGAGAACAGGATAAGTCCTTTTTCGGTCAGCACATCCTGATTGGCGGGAAGTTTGGCCAATGCGCGGTCAACGGCAGTCATGGCATCGTCGTAACGCTTCTGTGCACGGCAGATCTTTGCCAATGTAAGCTGATATTCACCGTTGTCGGCGCCCATGCCGATTGCCCGGTTCACATTGTCGAGAGCCTGCTGGAAATCACAAAGAGCATAATGGCATTCGGCCAGTGAGCCGTAAATACCGGCGTAGTTGTAGAAGTTTCCGTCAATCAGTTTCTGATAATCGGCAATGGCCTGGGGGAAATGTTCATGAGCCTGCGCTATGACGGCGCGGATGTAGATAAACATACCCTGCTCGGGAGCCTGATGGATGGCGTTGCTGAGTGCTGTGATTACGGCGGGATAATCGATGTTGGCCATATCGGTCAGCTGCTGGAACGCCTTGGCGTTGTTGTCAAGACTGATGGCCATAATGAGATCGTCCACCGCACCGGGGTTGTTGCCGAGCATGCGGCGCACGCTGCTGCGGCGCACGTACACGTCGCTGTCGGCCGACATCATGGCCACGGCATCGTCCATGTATTCCTGTGCCAGACCGAGATTGTTCTCCTTGACAGCTATACGGGCCAGGCCGGTGAGTGCCTCGGTGCTGCGGCCATTGTTTGAGCGCAGACGGTTGAAGTCGGTCTTGGCTTCGGCATATTGTCCGAGCTCATATTCGCAGTTGGCTTTCTGATAAAGAGCCATGAACGATGTAGGGTCGAATTTCAGCGCCTCGCTGAAATCGGCAAGAGCTTCGGCCGGCTTCTCAAGCATCTGATAGATTTCGCCGCGGAGCAGATGGCACTGGAAAAGCATGTCGCTGTCTGTGGCAGGCGCGAATTTTATGGCATTGTCCACATCGGCCAGTGCGCGCAGATACTGGTTGAACTTATAATATTCATTGGCACGGCGGAAATATACCTCGTAGTTCTGAGGGTTCGCCGCAATTTCCTGATTATAAACGTCCATCATGGCCTTTGTCATGGGATCGTTCATGCTCGATTGTCCCACAGCCCATCCAAAGCTGCCGGCACCGATGATACAAGCTAAAAATAATCTCTTGAAATTCATGTTATGTTGAAAACGTAGATATATTTCAGATGAAACGGGGCAGGATACGATATCCTAAATTATTTAACGTAAAGTTGCGCAATTTGTTTCCGCATGCGGGATTTTTTGCTGTCAGACACAATTGTCGGGCGTGGCTTTGATGGCATTGACAGCCGCACGGATCAACGACAGATGCGACAGCAAGGAACCCATGAGGTCGAGGCGCAGCATATTTGCGCCGTCGCTCTTTGCTACAGCCGGATTCTGATGGGTTTCGATGAAGATGCCGTCGACACCGGCGGCTATGCCGGCTCTCGCCACGGTCTCGATCATGTCCGGGCGTCCGCCTGTCACGCCTGCAGTCTGGTTGGGCTGCTGAAGCGAGTGGGTGACATCAAGTATTACGGGACAACCGTTTTTCTGCATTTCGGGGATGCCGCGGTAATCGACAATCAGGTCCTGATAGCCGAAGGTGGTGCCACGTTCGGTGATGGCCACATTCATGTTGCCTGCTTCACGCACCTTGTTCACGGCATGCCGCATGGCTTCGGGCGAGAGGAACTGGCCCTTCTTTATGTTCACCATTTTCCCGGTCTCGGCAGCCGCTACAAGCAGGTCGGTCTGGCGGCAGAGGAATGCCGGAATCTGCAGTATGTCCACATATTCGGCAGCCATGGCAGCTTCCTGGGGCGAATGTATGTCGGTGACAACCGGAATGTGGAATGTGTCACGCACCTTGCGCAATATTTCAAGGGCTTTCTGGTCACCAATTCCGGTGAACGAGTCGATGCGAGAGCGGTTGGCTTTGCGGTAGCTCCCTTTAAATACATAGGGGATGCCGAGTGCCGACGTTAGCGACGCCACACGCTCGGCGATTTCCATTGCCATTGTCTCTCCTTCAATCACACACGGGCCGGCGAGCAGGAAAAAATTGCCCGACGGCGATGACATCAGATAGTCGGTGATTGTGGCGGAGGTTGTGGTATGTTCCATTTTGGGTTTATGCTGTTGTTTCGTTGATTCCAGGGGTGAATATACTTTATTCCAGACCGGCAAGCTGGTTGACCACATGCACCGTCTGGCATGCCATCAGGGCGGCTGTTTCCGTTCGCAGCCGGGCTTCGCCGAGCGACACCGGGATGAATCCCGCAGTCAGTGCCTGATTGATCTCCTCGGGTGAAAAATCGCCCTCCGGACCGATGGCTATCACCACATTGGCACCGGGGTGCAACTGCGCGGCAAGCAGCTGCCGCTCCATGTCGCCTATGCAATGGGCTATGAAGCGCTGTTCGGAGGCCGCTGTGTCTTCAATGAAACGGGTCCATGGAGTCATTTCCGACACCTGCGGGCACACAGCCTTCAGGCTCTGCTTCATGGCCGAGATGGCTATCTTCTCCAGTCTCGACTGTTTTATGTCCTTACGCTCCGAACGGGCGCACAGCAGCGGAACGATGCGGTTTACACCGATTTCGGTCAGTTTCTCCACCATCCATTCCATCCGGTCGATGTTTTTGGTGGGAGCCACTCCGACTGTTATCTCGCCCTGCCAGAACACCGGCATGTTTTCCCGGCCTATAATCTCCACGCGTGTGCGTTTGGAGTGAGCCTCTGTAATGCGGCAGACGAAGCGGTGGCCCGTTCCGTCGATTACCTCGATTACATCGCCGGGCTGCTTGCGCAGCACTCGCACACAATGCTGCGAGTCGCTTTCCGGCAGGGTCAATGTGGCTTCTATGTCGGGTGCATAAAACTGAATCATGCCTGATGCGGTTTTGATTGGTTCTGTTGTTGTCTGTAAAATATCTTATATCATTCCTTCAGGATCGCTTTCTGTGGCTGCATTCAGAGCGGGATCGGCTTTCTGCCGGGTGGTGTTGTCCTTGAATATGAAGAAGAACAGGATGCCCACCAGCAGTGCGTAGCCGGCGAAGATGTACCAGCATGTGCGCCAGCCTTCAAGCTGCTCGGCAGGGGAGAGGCCGGCCGGTACGAAGTGATTCACCACAGCCATTGCCGAGAGCGTTCCGATTGTGGCGCCGCAACCGTTGGTCATGATCATGAAAAGCCCCTGGGCGCTGCTGCGGATGTCGGGGGTGGTCATTTTATCGACATACAGGCCGCCCGATACGTTGAAGAAGTCGAACGCAATGCCGTAGACAATGCACGACAGGATGAACATCCATACACCCGAAGCGGGATTGCCGGCACCGAAAAATCCGAAGCGGAACACCCATGCGAACATGGCCATGAGCATCACTCCTTTTATTCCGAAGCGTTTCAGACACACGGGGATGAGCAGGATGCACAGCGTTTCGCTGATCTGCGACAATGAGATGAGTGCATTGGCGTTCTGTGCAGCCCATGCGTCGGCATAGGCCGGGATGGCTTCAAAACTTGTGATATAGGGGTTGGCGTAGCCGTTGGTGATCTGCAGCGATACGCCGAGAAGCATGCTGAAAATAAAGAAAACGGCCATCTTCTTCTGCTTGAACAGCTTGAAGGCGTTCAGCCCGAGCGATTCGGTGAGCGAAGCTCCCGACGCCACTTTGGATGTGGGACATTTAGGCATTGTAAGTGCATACGCCATGAGGATAAAGCTCAGAATGGCCGAAGTGAACAGCTGCATGTATGTGGACTGGAAACGGGTGTTTTCCGGACCTACAAAATTCACGAACAGCATGGCGCATATGAACCCGATGGTGCCCCATATACGTATGGGCGGGAAGGCTTTGATCGTATCGCAGCCCGCTTTGGTGAGTGCGTTGAATGCAACAGAGTTGGCAAGTCCGATTGTCGGCATGAAGAATGCCACCGACAATGTGTAGAGGGTGAAGAGCGGGCCGAACTGAATCTGGTCGGCAACGAGGCAATATGTTCCGGCGAGAGCCATAAACACGCCAGCAAGCAGATGCGAGAGGCTGAGCATGCGCTGAGCCTGTATCCAGCGGTCGGCAATGATGCCGATTACCGACGGCATGAACAACGATACGATTCCCTGGATGGCATAGAACCAGCCGATCTGTTCCTGCAGGCCGTTGCGTGCGAGGAAATTGCCGAGAGATGTCAGGTAGGAACCCCAAACTGCGAATTCCAGGAAATTCATTATGGAGAGACGAAACTTCAAATTTTTCATTGGAGGTATGATTTTGGGTAATTGTAGATTTTGTAAAAGTTTAACTTGTGTGCTGTTTGCAGCCGGATCAGATGGATGGTGGCTGCTGGTTTGACCGCTCTGTCAGTATGGCTTTTATACGGGCGGCCAGTTCATATTCTTCATTCTTAATGTGTTCCTGCATCATTTTGTTTAGTTCGCTGTCGCTTTTCGACCGCAGGCTGTCTTCGGGTGAAGTGGCGGTGTCGGTATCAGTTGCCGTTGAGTGTTCCTCCTTTATTTCTATGATGAATCCTGTTTCCTCAAGGATTTCGGGAGTGGTGTAGATTGGAGCCTGCGTGCGCATGGCGATAGCTATGGCGTCGGAGGTGCGGGCATCGAGGACTACTTCCTTTCCGTAACGGTCGATCAACGTGAGCTCAGATGAGAAAATCCCGTCCTCGAACTTATGGATGAACACTTCCTTCAGTTCAATGCCGAACCCATGTGCCATTGAGGCGAAAAGGTCGTGTGTCATGGGGCGGGGTGGGATAATGCCTTCCATTTTTATGGCGATAGCCTGTGCTTCAGGGGCGCCGACAACCACCGGTATGCGGTACGGCCCGTCGGTCTGAGCCAGAATCAATGCATATGCACCAGATTGGATCTGGCTGTAGGAGATGCCCATCACCCGCAGGCGGATGCGTTTCCCGTTATCGTTGTTCTGATTGCTTGTTGGCATTTCGTTAATAGGTGGGATTTGGGCGGTCAGTGGTAGCAGGTGGTCACACCACTATGTTCCGTCCGGTTATTATGCCGCTTCCGATGCAGAGCCGGCTGTCCTTGTCATAAATCACTCCGAACTGCCCCGGCGCTATTCCCTGCACTTTTTCGTCCGATTCAATCACATATTCCTTGTCGGAAAGGTGTGTGAGCCGTGCGTGGGTGAAATTGGGGGCGTGCCGGTTCTTGAACGTTATCTCTACATTCTGTGCTCCGGAGGGCCAGGGATTTTCGGTGATGAAATGCATCTCGTCGAGGTGGAGGGTGCGGCCATACTGCTTTTCGCAGTCGTAGCCGTTGCTCACGTACACCACATTGTCGTGCACGTTTTTCTTCACCACATACCAGGGGCCGCCGCTGAGGCCAAGTCCCTTGCGCTGGCCGATGGTATGGAACCAGAATCCGTTGTGCTCGCCGAGTTTCCGGCCGGTCTCTATCTCAATGATAGGCCCTTTCTTCTCGCCGAGATGACGGCGTATGAAGTCGTTGTAATTTATTTTCCCGAGAAAGCAGATGCCCTGGCTGTCCTTGCGGTAGGCATTGGGCATGCGTGTCTCTATGGCTATCTCACGTACTCGGGCTTTGGGAATGGAGCCGATCGGGAACATAAGGTGGCTGAGCTGGTCATAGCTGATGCGGGCAAGGAAATCCGTCTGGTCCTTCACCGGGTCAACAGCCGTCGACAGCCATACCTTCCCGTTGAGTTCGGTTGTGGTGGCATAATGGCCTGTGGCGGTCTTGTCGAATTCATGACCCCAACGCTGTTCGAAGAAGCCGAACTTTATCATTTTGTTGCACATGATGTCCGGGTTGGGGGTAAGTCCGGTTTTTACGGTCTCGAGGGCGTACTCCATCACATTTTCCCAGTATTCACGGTGAAGCGACACCACATCGAACGGCAGATTGTAGCGCCGGGCGATGAACCGGCACATCTCTATATCCTCTTCGGCTGAGCAATCCCCCTCGTCGTTGTCCATTCCGATGCGTATATAGAAAAGGTGAAGGTCGTGCCCCTCCTCAAGCAGGCGGTGCACGGCCACGGCGCTATCGACGCCACCCGAAATCAATACGGCTATTTTCATCTTGTATGAAATTTATCGCGAAAGAGCCTGCTGATCACTGGGCTTTCATTTTGCTCCTGACCACATAAAATGCCTGCAGGAGGTTGTCAATATCGAATGTCTTGGAGAGAATTTCGTGTTTGCCGTTGAGATAAAATATCACAGGCGGGCGGCGCATGTCATATAGCTCATCGATGTCGGGGACGGCCCCTACAATCCATTTTTTGTTATAGGTGGAGGTCTTTGCCTTCCATTCGTCGGTTATCTCGCCGGGATAAATGCTCAATACCTTGATTGCATTCAGGTCGATAAGGTCGTTGAGGTTGGGGTCGGCTGCCAGGCGTATGCGGGCCATCTCACATTCGTCGCAGTCCGGGTCGTTGATGAACAGCAGCACATAGGCACGCTGAGGCAGGTCGCTGAGTTTTCCGGTTGTGCCGTCGGGTGTGGTGTAGGTAAAGTCGGGCGCAGTCATACCCACCTGTGAGTTTTCAAGCACCTTGGCCTGATACTCGAAGCGGGCTTTCTGCGCCTTGGATATTTTTCCGCTCTTGGCCACAGCCTGGGCAAACGGAAGATAACATTCATCGCATATGATATTGGCGGAGTCGGCATACAGGGCCCCTTCGGCAATCTCGGCGAGCGACAGCAGGTTCTTGGGATTCTTGTTCACCTGTGCCAGCAGCTCGTCGATCGATTTGTGAACCACATCCGCATCGGCATAGGGCATCAGATTGACATAATCGCCGAATGCCACACGGAGTTTTCCCAACGATGAGAATGCCGATTTCAGGTTTGCGCGTTTCCAGAAATTCTCGATGAAAAAGTTGGAGCGGTCGGAGAGTGTTTCCAGATTTTCAGGGATATTGGGATATTCGAACAGCTTGTCGGAAGTGGTCTGTGCGACTCCATTGCAGGAAAAGCCCAACGCGAGGGCCGCCGACAGGATGAGGGTCTTATAATTGTTCATTATGTGCATGATTGCGTGCTTGTTGTCACAAAATAACTCAGGCACCTGTGGGCCTGGCTGTAAAAAATGGTTTCGGGTTATTGCCTAATCTGCAAAGTTAGCGAAACTCACTTATATTAGCAAGCTGCAAGTGCCTGTGTTAAGATTATTTGATAAAAGAGGCTGTTAAGAGGCGGTATGCACTCATTGTCACCATTTGTGAATCCTTACTGCCACCAGTTGTGGAAGTGGTGAACGGGGCCGTGGCCGTGGCCGTGGCCGATGGTGTAGCGGCTGCCGGCCTCGATGGCTGCGGCTATGAAGTTCTTGGCATCGCGGGCGGCATCATCGAGATTCTTGCCATGGGCAAGTGCGGCTGCGAATGCCGACGACATGGTGCATCCAGTGCCGTGGGTGTTGCAGGTCTGGCTGCGGCGTGAGCTGAGTTCCAGTGTTTTGCCTGATTCCGCGTTGTAAAAGATATCAGTGAGAATATCGTCGTGCAGGTGTCCGGCCTTCAACAGCACCGACACATTGCCGCAACGTTCGGAGAGGCGTCGTGCAAAGTCGGGTAATGCTGCCTGATTCCGGATTTTCTCGCCAAGAAGAAGTTCTGCTTCCGGAATGTTCGGCGTTATTACGCGTGCCCGTGGAATCAGTTCGTCGCGCAAAGTGTCAACCGCGTCGGCTTCAAGGAGAGGGTCGCCGGAGGTTGCCACCATCACGGGGTCAAGAACGATGTTGCGCAGCGACGGGTACTGGTCGAGCGTGTGGCGCACGGCGCGTATCAGCTCAACGGAGTGCAGCATGCCGATTTTCACGGCATCGGCACCGATATCATCAAGACACGAGTGAATCTGTCCCGTGACGAACTGCACGGGAATGGGATGCACTCCAGTCACGCCAACGGTGTTTTCGTCCACCACGGCCACAATAGCGGTCATTCCGTAGCATCCCATGGCCGAAAATGTTTTGAGGTCGGCCTGAATGCCGGCGCCTCCGCTCGGGTCGCTTCCGGCAATCGACAGACAGCGACGGTAAGTGTTCTTTGGTGTCAGATTTTCCATGTCTCAAGATTGTAGGCACTGTCCCAGAACATCCATTCCAGACGTGTGCATGTTTTGAAAATAGCGGTCATCTCTTCGCGTATCTCATCGGAACAGTTGTCGGCAAGGGTGTCGCATATGTTGATTGCCAGGCGTGTGGCTTCAGCAAACGACTGGTCGCCATAGGTCTCGATCCATCGGGCATATGGATTTGCCGCGAGGTCACGACAATTGGCCAGGATATGCTCACCCACACGCTGGTACACCCAGAAACAGGGGAGGAGCGCAGCCGCTTCCACTTCAACCGGACGCATTGCGGCTGCAGTTTCCACTGATGTATAGAATGCACACGTGGGCGATACCGGCGGCAACGGCTCTCCATTCAGAAATGATTCGTGAAGGGCTTTTTCCACAGCTATGCCGTCGGATGCGAATTTGAGGAATGCGTTTACGTGCCGGGTGTCTGTGAGCCGTGAGGCTGTATGGGCTAATGAACGGCAGTAGCTTGCCAAATAATGGGCATCCTGACCGAGATAGAACAGGAATTTCTCGCGAGGGAGGGTGCCTTGCATAAGCTCGCGCACAAACGGCTGCCGGAGGATGGCTTCATATACATCTTCCACTGCTTTCCATGCGGTTTCGCTCCAGCGGGGGGATTGGGGGCTCATATGATAAAAAGTTTGTTGGGATTAGAATTCCATTAGTTCAAAATTCATGCTCAGCAGATTCATGCTCAGCAGTTTTCCGGCCAGGGCAGAGGGGATTCCGGCCAGGATTTTAAGGGCTTCGGCTGCCTCGATGCATCCCAATACGCCGGGGGTGGGACCGATGACACCTTCAGCGGCAGCTTTCTGCGAGAGCAGCAAGTCGCGGTCGGGAAACAGGTCGGCATATGAGAATGTGTTGCCCGGAGTGAACACCGACGCCAGGCCCGTGAATCCGCTTACCGAACCATAAATCCATGTCTTTCCGAGGGCGGTGCACACCGAATCGGTCAGATAGCGCGCCGCATGGTTGTCGGTGCAATCCACAATCAGGTCGTAACCGCTGAAAATTTCAGCGGCATTGTTTTCCGTAATGCCATCGGGATATGTATCGAACACGGTTGACGGAGCCATAGGTGCCAGGCGCTCATGTGCGGCCACGACTTTCGGTTTGCCGATGTCGTGGAAGGTGTAGAGCAACTGCCGGTGCAGATTGGATTCCGACACCGTGTCGTGGTCGGCAAGGCCTATGTGCCCCACACCCGCCCCGGTCAGGTACAGCGCCACCGGACAACCCAGTCCGCCCAACCCTATAATAAGTACGGAGGCAGCCGCTATGCGCTTCTGGCCTTCTGGCCCTATTTCAGGGAGTATGATCTGACGGGAAAACCGTCCGTCGTGGCTGTTTGTCATGGCGGTATGCATCGGTTCAGGCTGTGACATCGAAAACCTTGTCCCAGTCTTTCCATACCACTTCCATGCCGGCATTGCGTATGGCCTGTGCCACCTCGTCAGGCGTGCGCTCGTCGCTCACTGTAAACTGCTCCAAGGCAGTGGGGTAGGTGTGGTAGCCTCCGGGTTCGGTTTTGGAACCGGCACTCATGGATGTTGCCCCGAGGGTGCAGATGTTGTTGCGGAATGTGGGGAGTTCGCGTGTGGATACGGATATATCTACGTCGTGGTCGAAAATACGGAAGGCAAAGGTGAGTTGAGCCAGTTCGCGGTCGGACATAATCACGTTCGGCTGATAGCCGCTTGCCGATGCACGCATGCGTGGGAAGTTGACGCTGTATTTTGTTTTCCAGTATTTCTTACGCAGGTAAAGCAGATGTCTTGCCATCATGGTCACGTCAGTTCGCCAGTCCTCCAGACCGATGAGCACACCCATCCCGATTTTGTGCACGCCGGCCTGACCCATGCGGTCGAAGCCGTTGACGCGCCATTCAAAATTCGACTTCATTCCGGCGGGATGGTACACCTTGTACCGTTCGCGATGGTAAGTTTCCTGAAAGCACACCACTCCGTTCAATCCGTCGTTGACCAATGCGGCATATCCCTCGGTGGGGAGAGGCATCACTTCGATAGAGAGGTTGCTGAAATAGGGGCGGCACACCTTCAGCGCTTCCGACAGGTATTCCACACCGGCAACCTTTGGATTCTCGCCGGTGACAATGAGCAGATTTTCAAACGGGCCGAGTTCCTTTATGGCTTTGCATTCATCCTCGATCTGACTCGGGGTGAGGATTACGCGGTTGAATTTGTTGTGGCGGTTGAAGCCGCAGTACACACATGAATTGGTGCATGAATTGGTGATGTAGAGCGGGATGTACATGGAGATGGTCTTGCCGAAACGTTCGCGTGTGAGCATACGGCTCTTCAGGGCCATCTGCTCAAGGAACGGAGCTGCCGCCGGAGATATCAGCGCCATGAATCCATCTATGCCGGGATTGGGCGACGTCAGGGCACGACGTACGTCTGCCTCGGTGCACGCGTTGATGCGTGCGGTGGTCTCGTCCCAGTCATATTTTAAAAGTTCTTCTGAAAACATGATGAAAAGTCAAATCAGATATCCAGGAATGATGTGAGCGGGCTGCTGGCCACCGCGCAGTCCGATTGTTTGCCAAGTCCGGCCAGGTATGCCTGACGGCCTGCTGTGGTTGCCATGGCGAATGCCTTTGCCATTTCCACCGGGTCGGAGGCCACGGCGATTGCGGTGTTGACCAGTACGGCATCGGCACCCATCTCCATAGCTGCCGCGGCATGCGAGGGCGCGCCCAGTCCGGCATCAACTACCACGGGGACATTGCTTTCGGCTATAATGATTTCGAGCAGGTCGCGTGTAACCAGACCTTTGTTGGTGCCGATAGGGGCGCCGAGCGGCATCACGGCTGCTGTTCCGGCCTCTTCCAGACGTTTGCACAGCACAGGATCTGCCTGAATGTAGGGGAGTACGATGAACCCGAGTTTGGCCAGCTCTTCAGTGGCCTTGAGGGTTTCCACCGGGTCGGGGAGCAGATATTTTGGGTCGGGGTGGATTTCCAGCTTGATGAAATCGGTCTCGAAAGCCTCGCGTGAAAGCTGGGCTGCAAGAACGGCTTCGCGGGCATCGCGCACACCCGAAGTGTTGGGGAGGAGCTGGATGCCGTCGGCCTGGATATGCTGAAGCATATCGTCTTCCTGGGCTTCCATGTCGATGCGTTTCATGGCCATTGTGACCATCTGTGTGCCGGAGGCGAGGATGGCCTCTTTCATAAGCCGGTTGGAGCTGAACTTTCCGGTCCCGACGAACAGTCGCGATGAGAATTCGCGTTGACCTATGGTAAGAATATCATTCATGTTGTTAGGTTTTGAATTATTGTTGGAGTAGCTCCGATAGCTATAATAGCTATTGTAGCTATCGGAGCTATTATGATTTTAGAAAATGAAGCGGGCGGTTTCGGCAGCCGGGTCTTCGGCGTTGAGTATCGCTCCGGACACTGCCACCCCGTTCACACCCGTTTCCCGCAAGGCCGCTATATCGTCGGGCGTTATTCCGCCGATGGCCACAACCGGAATTGTTATGCCGGCCTCGCGGCATTGCCGCATGATGGTGCTGTAACCCTCGAGTCCCAGGATGGCGCTCAGGTTTTCTTTCGTAGTGGTGAAACGGAATGGTCCCAGTCCTATATAGTCGGCGCCGGCAGAGGCAGCCGACTGAATGTCGGCAAACGAATTGGCGGTGGCACCTATGATTTTGTCAGGACCGAGGATGGCACGTGCTTCTGCCACCGGCATGTCATTTTTGCCGAGGTGCACTCCGTCGGCTCCGGTTTCATCGACGAGATTCACATGGTCATCGAGAATTAGAGTGGCGCCGAAACGGTCGCAAAGGCCGCGCAGTTGGCGTCCTTCGGCGATTATCTCCTCTTCCGATGCATGTTTCATGCGCAGCTGAATCCAGCGGCAACCGCCGCGCAAGGCTTCGGCAGCGCCTGCCGATTCAGACCGGAAGCGGGTGTTGGTATGAGTGATGAATTGCAGCATGGATACGTTGAATTAGGGTTGTTTCTGACCGGTCGGCCCACAGATAGCCAAGCATGGCTGCTCCACCGAATCCCAGTTGGCGCAACTCATTGAAACGCTGGGGCGTTATCCCCCCAAGTGCTATTGTTTTTGCGCCGACACTGTTGGAGGCAGCTATCTGTTGTGGGGTGAATGCGGATGCATAGCCGGTCTTTGATATCGAATCGAAAATAGGGCTGAGGAAGCAATGGGATGTGAACGGCTGCCATTCCTCAAGTTCTTTCAGAGAGTGGCATGATCGACTGAGGATGCCCTGATAGCCCTCAGGCGGAGCAGGGTGCGCCGCATTGAGATGGATTCCGGTGCCGTATTTTACGGCGAGATGGTGGTGGCTGTGCAGCGACAGGCGTGGCCTGAGGTCGGGGTTTATGGCTTCGATGAGTTGTTCCATCTCTGCGCCTGTGGCATCCGGTTTGCGTATGTGTATCCGGCCGATGCCTTCGCGCAGCATCAGTTCAATCAGCCCGGCCTCGCCATCCACGGGTTCGGGGAGTGTTATACCAATGATTTTAAAGGAATCAGCCACCGCACACGGCTTTTATCACTGTTATCGAGTCGCCGTGGTTTACCGAGGTGTGCTCCCAGTCGCATTTCCGTACCACCTTATTATTTATGGCTACGGCAACGCCTTTGTCAGGGATGTTGCACGCATGCAGAACTGCGGGGAGGAGCACTGAGTCCCCCTCGAATGCGTGCGGTGAATTGTTGATTGTGATTTCCATGTCAAGTTTCCTTTCGTCGGTTCTAACCGAATCAAGTTCAGAGGGTGTAATCTCAGCCTCGGGAGAGGCACCCCGTTGTTCCCACAAAGTTAGGTAATTTATTCATAAAAATCACGGATAGGTTAAAAAAACATTATGGCACGAGGTTTGTTAATAAGATATAAGTAAATAAACAATAATTTCAAGATATGAATTTCAATAGTTTCACTATTAAATCGCAGGAAGCCATACAGAAGGCTCTGGAATATACGCGTGCTGCAGGGCAGCAGCAGATAGAGCCTGTGCATCTGCTGAAAGGGATTGTTTCCGAGGGAGAGTCGCTCGTGAAATTTATCTTTCAGAAGGTGGGTGCCAATATGGCAGTCGTAGGACAGCAGCTTGACCGAGAGATTGCCTCCCTGCCTAAGGTGAGCGGTGGCGAGCCTTATCTGGGACGCACCGCCAACGATGTGCTGCAGAAGGCTCAGGATATTGCCAAGAAACAGGGTGACGAGTATGTCACTCTCGAGGCGATGCTGCTGGCTCTGTTCCAGGTGAATTCGCCTGCCTCGACCATTCTGAAGGATGCGGGGCTGAGTGAGAAAGAACTGGAAAGCGCCATCGCCGAGTTGCGCAAGGGTAAAAAAGCCACCGACCAAAGTGCCGAGGAGACATATAACTCGCTGAACAAATATGCCATCAATCTGAATGAACGGGCGCGGGCCGGCAAACTTGACCCCGTTATCGGACGTGATGACGAGATTCGCCGTGTGCTCCAGATTCTGAGCCGACGCACAAAGAACAACCCCATGCTGATTGGTGAGCCGGGTACCGGTAAAACCGCCATAGCCGAGGGGTTGGCCCAGCGTATTGTCCGTGGCGATGTACCGGAAAATCTGCGCAGCAAGCAGATTTTCTCGCTCGACATGGGCGCACTTGTGGCCGGAGCGAAGTACAAGGGAGAATTCGAGGAACGTCTGAAAGCCATTGTTAACGAAGTGACACAGAGTGATGGCGAGATAATCCTGTTTATCGATGAAATCCACACGCTTGTAGGTGCCGGAAAGGGTGAGGGTGCTATGGATGCAGCCAATATCCTTAAACCTGCGCTCGCGCGCGGTGAGCTCCGCAGTATCGGTGCCACAACACTCGACGAGTATCAGAAATATTTCGAGAAAGACAAGGCTCTGGAACGCCGTTTCCAGAAAGTGATGGTGAACGAGCCTGACGAAATGAGCGCGATTGCCATTCTGCGCGGTCTGAAGGAACGCTATGAGAATCACCACAAGGTGCGCATCCGTGATGAGGCGATTATTGCAGCCGTGCAGCTGTCGGAACGTTACATCACCGACCGTTTCCTCCCCGATAAGGCCATCGACCTTGTTGACGAGGCCGCCTCGAAACTGCGTCTGGAGATTGATTCCGTACCTCAGGCTCTTGACGAGATTTCCCGCTTGATTGCCCAAAAGGAGATTGAACGCGAGGCCATCAAACGCGAGGGTGACAAGGAGAAAGTCCGCGAGATTGAAAAGGACCTTGCGCAGCTGCGTGAGGAGGAGAAGGAATTCACCGCCAAATGGAAGGCGGAGAAGGACCTCATCAACCGCATACAGCAGAACAAGATTGACATAGAGCAACTGAATTTCGATGCCGAGAAGGCCGAACGTGAGGGCGACTATGCCAAAGTGGCAGAAATCCGTTACTCCAAAGTTCAGGAAAAGGAGAATGAGAACAAAACCATCCAGGAGCAGCTCAAGATGATGCAGGGCGAAAAGGCCCTGATCAAGGAGGAGGTGGATGCCGAGGATATAGCCGATGTGGTTTCGCGTTGGACCGGTATCCCTGTGAACAAGATGGTCCAGAGCGAAAAGGAGAAACTGCTGCATCTCGAAGAGGAACTTCACGACCGTGTGATAGGGCAGGACGAGGCTATCCGCGCCATCGCGGATGCCGTGCGCCGCAGCCGCGCAGGCCTCAATGACCCGCGGCGTCCCATCGGCTCGTTCATCTTCCTCGGTACAACCGGCGTTGGTAAGACCGAACTTGCAAAGGCGCTGGCGGAGTATCTGTTCGACGACGAGAACATGATGACCCGTATCGATATGAGCGAGTATCAGGAGAAACATGCCGTGAGCCGTCTGGTAGGAGCGCCTCCGGGATATGTCGGTTATGACGAGGGTGGTCAGCTCACCGAGGCTGTGCGCCGCAAACCCTATTCGGTGGTTCTGTTCGACGAAATCGAGAAGGCTCACCCCGATGTGTTCAACATCCTGCTTCAGGTGCTCGATGACGGCCGCCTGACCGACAACAAGGGGCGCATGGTGAACTTCAAGAACACCATCATAATCATGACCTCAAACATGGGCTCGAATGTGATCCGCGACAATTTCGCCAAGATGACACCGGAGAACCGCGACGAGACAGTTGAAAAGACCAAGCAGGAGGTGCTCGATATGCTCAAGCAGACCATCCGTCCGGAATTCCTCAACCGAATCGACGAGACAATCATGTTCACTCCGCTTAACCAGCAGGAGATTGAGGAGATTGTGGGCTTGCAGGTGAAGGGCGTCCGCAAGATGCTTGCCGCCAACGGTATAACCTTGGAAGTGACACCGGCGGCATTGAAATTCCTTGCCGAAGAGGGTTACGACCCCGAATTCGGTGCGCGTCCCGTGAAGAGGGTCATTCACCGGCTGGTGCTCAACCGTCTGTCGAAGGACATACTTGCCCAGACTGTGGACCGCAGCCGTCCCATCATCATTGATGCCGACGATTCCGGCCTGACATTCAGAAATTAATCTATAATACTTAAGGGATATGAAAAAGTTTTTCAGTTATTTGCTTATCGCACTGCCGCTCGTGTTTATAACGACCGCATGCGACGATGACGATGATAAAGTGCCCAACGTAGGGGTGCAGTGCACTATTTCAGGTGGCGTTTTCAACGATGACGTGATTTATGTCGAGAAGGGAGAACAGCTTAAAATCGATGGTCTCACCCTCGTTAACCACACAGACCGTGACGCCGCGTTCGGAGCCGTGTCCTATTATTGGGACCACTATCTGATTGGTACCAATCCGTCGGCACCTTACGAGTTGATCATCGATACGGCCGACCTGCCACTCGGCAATCACCTGCTGCAGGCACAGATGCCTATCTATGTGGTGGATTACCCGATCTGCTGGGGTTATATACAATATGAAGTGTGCATCGTCGAGCCGGAGCAGGCTCCCGACGGCGACACTACCTCAAAAGTAGTGACCGGCATAATCAAGACCCAGGAATAATCCGGCCCAAGACCTGAAGAAATGGGCGGTGTGTCAAAATTCTAAATTTTGGCACACCGCCCTGTTTTTCGTCTGGATGGTAAGGGTGCTGTCAGGCTTTTTCCGACAGCTCGAGCCAACGCATCTCTTTCTCGTCGATCAATGCGGTCAGTTCAGTGTAGCGTTGCGATTTTTCGGCTATGTCGGCTATGGTCTCACCGCTGTTGAACAATGCGTCGAGCGCATCTTTTTCGGCATTCAGTGCCTCCAGTTCAGCCTCGAGTTGTTCAAATTCCTTCCTTTCCTTGAATGTCAGTCTGGCCGGGCGTTCCCTTGTAGATTGGGGCTTGGTGTCAGCATTGTCAGTGCGTTTGGCAGCTCGTTCAGCCTCCAGGGCTTTCTTTTCCGCATCCTGTTGTTGCTGCCACTGGCGGTAGTCGGAATAGTTGCCCGGAAAATCTTTTACCGATCCGTCGCCGGGGAGCACGAAAAGATGGTCCACGATATTGTCGAGGAAATATCGGTCATGGCTAACGACAATCACGCACCCTTCGAAGTCGGCAAGGTACTCCTCAAGTATACCGAGGGTTACAATGTCAAGGTCGTTGGTGGGCTCGTCGAGTATCAGGAAGTTGGGCGAGCCTAAAAGTACCGACGCGAGATAGAGACGGCTCCGCTCGCCGCCGCTCAGTTTGGCAATGAGTTTTTGCTGGTCGGCAGGTGTGAAAAGAAACTGCTGGAGAAATTGCGACGGATTCAGCCGCAGTTCACCTCCGTTAAGCACAATGTCGTCGGCCACATCTGTTATGGCTTCGATCACTTTCTTGTCAGGGGAAAAGTGCATGCCGTCCTGACGGTAATAGCCGAAGCGGACGGTGGTGCCTATGTCCCATGTGCCGCTGTCGGTGGCTACCTCTCCAAGCAGCATCTTTATGAATGTGGATTTGCCCACGCCGTTATGGCCGATGATGCCCACCTTTTCGTAGCGGGAAAAGATGTAGTTGAAATCGTCTAGAATTATTTTGTCGCCGAACCGTTTGCTTACGTGCGATGCCTCGAAGATTTTAGAGCCGATATAACTCGACTTGACATTCAGGCTCACATTGCGCTGACGCAGGTCGATGGCGGCGCGCTGCTTCAGGTCGTAGAAGTTGTCGATGCGGAATTTGGCTTTCCCGGCACGTGCCTGCGGCTGGCGGTTCATCCACTCCTGTTCTCGCCGGAGGGTGTTCTTCACCTTTGCCAGTTCGGCCGTCATGGCCTCGATGCGTTCGCGGCGGCGCCGCAGATAGTTGTCGTAGTTACCCTCATACGAGAAGATTTGACTCCGGTCAATCTCGATTATCCTTGTGCACACACGGTCAAGGAAATAGCGGTCGTGTGTTACCATCAGCAATGCCACACGCGAGCGCTGCAGGAAACTTTCGAGCCATTCAATCGACTCGATGTCCAGATGGTTTGTCGGCTCGTCGAGAAGCACCAGCTGCGGTTCCTCAAGAATCACTTTTGCCAGGGCCACACGTTTGCGTTGCCCTCCGGAGAGTTGTCCCACGGGTTTGTTGAGGTCGGTGATGCCGAGTTGCGAAAGCATCTGGCGGAGGCGGTCCTCGTAGTCCCAGGCATTAGCGGCATCCATCGCCTCGGATGCAGCGGCAATTCGGGCGTCGTCGCCCGATGCCAGAGCCTCCTCATATGTGCGGATGGCTTGTGTAACTGCGGAATCGGCCTGCAGGCAGGCTTCGGTCACGGTGAGGTTTTCGTCGAGTTGCGGGCTTTGCTCCAGAAATCCCATGCGAAGTCCGGAGGTGAATGTTACCGTTCCGCTGTCCACACTCTCCTGCCCGGCGATGCATCGCAGCAGTGTGGTTTTGCCCATGCCGTTTTTGGCTATCAGACCAATCTTGTCGCCTTCATTGATGCCGAACGTAACATCGGCGAACAGCAGGCGGTCGCCATAACTCTTTGTGAGATTCTCTATTTGCAGAAAACTTGCCATGTGTTGAAGTCTGTTTTATGCTTCAAAGTTAGCAAAATATTTGCAAACGCGAGGGGAGATGCGCCGCCTTGCCGCCGGCGCCCTGTTACATACTATATATCAACGCTCAGAACGAGATTATAATGGATTGAAGCCCTTCGGGACTGTTGCGTCGCAGATTTTCCACTCTCCATCAGATTCCGTCATGGAGAATGTGGTGGAACCCAAATGTCCCATGTCTTCCCAATTAACAAGAACTTTGTTGTCCTTGCGTAGTAGGATGGACAGCACTATTGAAGGAGTATCATCGCCATCCTGCATGCCCGACCTTAAAAGCCACGTTGCGTAACCGTCCGGGTCGTAGTCATTGGCTTTTTTCAGGCGCTGAATAAAATCGGCGGTGCAAATGTCCGCAATTTTGAAATCAGGGTCTTTGGCAGTTGCAAACACCAGGTTTTCATATAATTGCCGGATTCTTGCCTCAATAGTGGGAAACTGTTTGATGAAGGCACTTTCTTCGCCTCTTATAAATATAGCGCCCGGCTCTTTGAATGTTATCGGAAGGAAAAGGTGGAAGTTTTTCTTTTGGGGAGTATAATATTTAACGCGGAATTTAGGCATGGCATTCACAAGCCTTAGCGCCTCCTGATTGACAGCTTCGTTTTTGCTCGGGCGCCGAATAATCGTAGCGTCGCTGATTGAGCCGTCGGGATGAACAGTAAAACTAACAAATACTCTTTCGCTACCCTTGAATCCTTCGGGAATACGGATATTTTCATCAATCCATTCTTTGAGTTTTGCGTTGCCTCCGGGAAACTCGCAGCGAGGGTCAAGATTTATAAAATATTTGCGGTTTTCGGCTTTTATATGCGCAAGGTATCCGGGCGACACCGTAAAGAAGACAGCACGATTGCCATACTCGTCGTTTTTAATTTCAGCCGATTGAATGGAGTCCGGATGTACTTCATTTTCATATGCGAGCGGAATCCATTCATTATTGAAATAGAAGAATTCGGATTTAGTATCCTGTAGATTAAGAGGAAATTGAATTTCGCGGGCAATTGTGTCGTTCTCGCAGTTATTCTGCGCGAACGCAATGCATGCCTGACCGATAATCAAGGAAATTAAAAGCAACTTCTTCATATGGTATAAGGTTTTTATTTACCAAAATGTCGTGGATTAGTCGTAACCTTTTCGAACGCAAAGTTACAAGGGTAAATGTGTTTTTGCCTTAACAAATGTATAGACCACCTTATTTTTTGATGCTCGTGTCCGTAATTTTCGCCAGTTCTCGTCTGATGCGGCTGAGATGGTTGGGAGTAATCAGCAGGAAGGAGGATAGATCTTTCAATGTAACAGTCTCGACAATTTTGGGATATTGTTCACACAATTCCACATAACGCTGACGTGGCGACTTGCGGTAGAGATTGAGCAGCCGCATGAATACCATGTTGAACAGTGCTTTATATTCATCGAGCAGAGAAGGGGAAAGAGATTCCTTGAACGTCTTTAGCGGCACTCGTAGTATTTCGCAATCACATCCTGCGATGATTGAGAATTGAGAGTTTTCTCCGCGTAAAGACGAATGGAAATCTGTAATGAATTGACCCGGAAAGGCGAAATTAACCACTGCCTCATCACCCGACTCGTTAAGAGTCGCTACTTTGAAATAGCCCGACACCACAAGGGCGGCATAACGTGCGATTGTTCCTTGCTGGACAAAACGCTCTCCTTTCTTATAATGACATGGTGTTCCATTCTCGCGGCAAAAAGCCGTAGCTGCCGTGAGATCTAACAAATCAATATATGAGTTGAACTGTGCCATAATGAATTACAAAGTTAGCAAAAATTCTGCTTAATATGTATGCATCCCGCCGCTCGAACCCAATCGGGCTTCTGCAAAGCGGTTCGCAAATGCATAATTATGAAAAATATTCGAATAGTTGCTCTCTGTCCGTAATAATTTTGTATTTTCGCAAAACCATAGTAATGGAAATGACCGAGCAACCCAAATATTATCTTTTCATCGATGAGTGTGGTGATCATAACCTCGCAAAGTTTGACCCTGGCTTTCCTGTGTTTACTTTGTGTGGAATACTTGTGTCTAAACAAAATCTAAATGCACTGAATAAGGCATTTGAGGAACTAAAGAAGAAGATATTCGGTAACAAGGATGTCATTATTCATTCTGTTGACATTCGCAAATGGCGTGGCCCTTTCTCAATCCTTGCGGATAAATCCTTAAAAGAAGAATTTTTTGAGGGGATTGAGAAAATTCTTAGTCGACACAAGGCTTACGTAATCGTAAGTTGCACCATATTGAAAAAGCAACTCAGCAAGTTCTGTGTCAGAGGTGAGAAAGATGATGTATACGGCCTTTCGTTGTCGTATTTAATAGAAAGAAGCATATTCTGCGCCGACAATGAGATGCATGATGTACTGCCATCCATTTCGATTGTGGTGGAGCGACGAGGGAAGAACGAAGACAATAAGCTGCTTAATTATTATAATGGGTTGCGCAATCGTGGCACCAAATGGGTTACGGCTGACCGCCTCAGGGCAAGAATAAGTGATTTCGGTTTCAAAAATAAGAAAGACAATATCATAGGATTACAGATTGCAGATCTCATAGCGTATCCTGTAACAATCCATTTACTCTATCCCGAAAGAGCCAATCCGTCATATGAGGCGGTAAAACATAACATCTTTCAAGATAATGGTGTGTTGTTGGGTCAAAAAGTAATACCGCACTGAAATAAAAAAGAGCGGCCTTATAGCTGCTCTTTCCGACCGGGCGAAACCGATCCATAAAATCGTTGCTTGCGCAAGCGAAGTAGTTTCTTTTAGGAGAAACTATCCTTTATATCTGCAAAGATAGTAAAATATCTTGTACTCTGCAATATTCAAACACATAATATGATAAAAATGTTCTTGGTAGCTTCCAACGTTTTTGCGCATCGAATGTGGTCAATGTAGACCATACACGTGCAAGGCGGGGTTGCAGGATTGGTGAATGTTGGCTAACTTTGCATGGATGAACCCGGATAGCGGCATATGGCCGCCGCAGGGGATTGGAATTGCATTACCCAAATACTCAAAAATAGAACCGATGAAAACGCGTGATCAGCTTATAGATGATCTGCTCACACTTGCTTTTGCAGAAGATGTGGGCGATGGCGATGCCACCACATTATCAACTATCCCTGCGGATGAAATGGGCCGCCAGCAGCTCATTGTGAAAGAGGAGGGAATCCTGGCCGGAGTAGAAGTGGCCCGCAAGGTGTTTGAAAAATTCGACCCCGAGTTGAAAATGACTGTCAGCATTACCGACGGCGCGCATGTAAAGCCCGGTGATGTGGCTTTTGTGGTTGAGGGCCGTGTGCGCTCGTTGTTGCAGACCGAGCGTATAATGCTCAACATTATGCAGCGTATGAGTGGTGTGGCAACCATGACGCACAAATATCAGAGCCGCCTCGACGGACTGAAAACACGCGTGCTCGATACCCGCAAGACAACTCCCGGAATGCGTCTGCTCGAAAAGGAGGCCGTAAAAATCGGAGGCGGAAGCAATCACCGCATCGGTCTGTTCGATATGATTCTCATAAAAGACAATCATGTGGATTTTGCCGGAGGTATCCCGCAGGCAGTACAGGCTGCCAAAGACTGGTGTGCCGCCAATGGCAAGAATCTTCAGATAGAACTTGAGGTGCGTAACACCGATGAAATCAACCAGGCTCTGCTGGCCGGTGTAGACCGCATAATGCTCGACAACTTCACCCCCGAACGCACGTTGGAAGCTGTGCGCCAAATCCGTGCCTACAAGGCTCCGGAAGCTCAGCTCGCTTCCGATCCGCACTGCCACAACGGCGAGGACGTTGAGATAGAATCGTCGGGCGGCATCACCATCGATACCCTCAGGGCTTATGGCGAATGCGGCGTCGATTTCATCTCGGTCGGCGCACTGACCCACTCGGTCAAAGGTCTCGATATGAGTTTCAAGGCCTGCTGACGTTATAGTCTCCCTCGGTAACAAACGTTTAACCGCGTCCGTCATACATGATAGTATGTGGACGCGGTTTGTTAATTATCGGCGCGTTTATTATAGACGTGTAAACTCAGTCAATCAGTTCGGGGATGCGGGACTGGAGGGAGGCGAGGGAGGGGGCTTCCACATCGCTGCGGAGACGCACTTCGGAGGCAGGATTGGTGGTTGAGATGCCTATTACCTTGCAGCCGGCGCGGCGGCCGGATTCCAGGCCCTGATAGGAATCCTCGAATACAAGGCATTCCGAGGGCTTTACCCCGGCTTTCGAGGCTCCCACCAGATATGGCTCGGGATGGGGCTTTGAGTGCGTCACATCGCAGGCGGTGACGATGGCATCGAAGTGGGTGGGAAAATCGGGATGCTGCCGGAACAGGAATCCCATTTTCTTACTGTCGCTGCTCGTCACAATCACGGTTTTGAGGCCGGCGGCGCGCAATGCATCCACGAATTCCAGTGCGCCGGGAAACACGGGGTAGACAATTTCGTTCTCGAAATCGTGCAGTAGCCGGTCAACATCGGCACGCACCTTCGGATCGGGGAAATGTGTGGTGAGAATGTCGTTGAGAGTGGTGCCTTTTATGTCGTAGGCAAAGGTTGGAGAGGGCAGGTGATGCCGTTCGCCCACACGTTTCCAGAATTGGGTATATAATGTTTCGGAGTCGATGAGGACTCCGTCGAGGTCAAACAGTGCTGCTTTATACATTTTCGTGCTGTGGTTTCAAATCGGGCGCAAAGTTACAACTTTTAACACTATAAAACCGCCAAATAGAGTTAAATTTGCATTTTAATAATGTACGTATAACGGGATCTTACATGTAGCGACGCTCGGTCGGAGTGTCCGCATTCGTGTCTTAGAACAATTGCAGTCTGTGTCGGACGCTCCGGCCGTGCATCCCTACAAGTTCTATACGTACAGGTATTTAATCATATGACAGACAATAATAACACCATCGGCGCATCAGCCACCGCACCCAACAAACCGCCGAAGCGTACCGATCCCACAAGTCTGGGTACGCTTCCGATTGGCAAATTGCTGATGGAATACTCCATCCCGGCAATCATTGCCAGTGTTGCGGTGTCGGTATACAACATTGTCGACAGTATTTTCATCGGACGCGGCGTAGGACCCATGGCTATCGCCGGACTTGCCATTACCTTGCCGCTTATGAATCTTGTGATGGCGTTCTGCACGCTTATCGCTGCCGGTGGTGCCACGATTTCGTCCATTTTCCTCGGTCAGAAAAATGTGTCGCGTGCAACGGACGTAATCAACAACGTGATGACGTTCTGTGTGATTCACGGCGTGGTGTTCGGTGGCGTCACCTTGATTTTTATTGACCCTATATTGCGGTTTTTCGGAGCAACTCCGGAAACTATCGACTATGCGCGGGAATTCATGGAGGTGATACTCTACATGATGCCTGTATCATACGTTTTTATAGGACTGAACAACCTTATGCGTGCCACAGGTTATCCGAAGAAAGCCATGATTTCGGCATTGCTGTCGGTGGTGGTGAATGTGGCGCTGGCACCATTGTTCATCTACACATTCCATTGGGGTATTGCCGGGGCTGCCTGGGCCACCAACGCTGGCCAGTTCGTGGCGTTCATTTGGGTGCTGAACCACTTTTTCTCGAAAAAAAGTTATGTGCATTTCAATGCATCCAACAGTTGGTTCAACGGCTCCATACTCAAAAAAATCTATGAGATAGGTTTGTCGCCGTTCCTGATGAACGTGTGCGCCTGTGTAGTGGTGGTATTTCTGAACAAGGCTCTGCTTGATTACGGCGGAGCCGACGGCAATCTCGCCATCGGGGCATTCGGCATCATGAACCGTACCACAATGTTTTTCGTGATGGTGGTGTTCGGTGTCACCCAGGGCATGCAGCCCATCCTCGGCTTCAACTACGGTGCCAATCAATGGGCGCGAGTGAAAGATACGCTCTACAAAGGTATCTGGATCGGTGCGGGTATTACGTCGCTTGGTTGTTTCCTTACAGAGGTATTCCCCGATGAAATAAGCCGTCTGTTCACTGTTGATGAATCGCTCATCGCCATAGCGCGTGAGGGATTCAGGGTCTATGTCATCTGTTATCCCGTTGTTGGGTGTCAGATTGTGATTCAGAACTTCTTCCAGTCCATCGGCAAACCGCAGATTTCAATCTTCCTGTCGCTCACCCGTCAGCTTATTTTCCTGCTCCCGTTCCTGTTGCTGCTCCCCAGATATTTCGGAGTGGAGGGCGTGTGGATGTCGATGGCCGGAAGCGACCTGCTGGCGTTCATTGTGGCGGTAATCACTATGGTTATCATGCTGTCGCGTCAGGAGCGGATACTCAAACGGATGGGGCCGGTGTGATAGCAGTGATATTGTTTTTGTTAACAGCATTCATAAGGATATACAGATGGCTACTGAAACTTTGGAAATGAGAGTGACCCCCGATGTGGCATATGTGCCGCTGCGCCTTCAGGCGGCGGTATCGACCCGTCTGGGTGTGGATGTCAACCGTATCACGCACATTCAGGTCAGACGACGCTCCATTGATGCCCGGCAGCGCAATGTTATGGTGAACCTCTCGCTTGAAGTCTTCATCGACAGCAAACCTGAGGCCAACCTGCTTGATTTACCTGCATTGCCCTCGAAAGGGTGTGTGGCCGGCAAACCACAGGTTATTGTGGTGGGTGCCGGTCCTGCCGGACTGTTTGCGGCTTTAAGGCTGATAGAGCTTGGCCTGCGGCCGGTGGTGCTTGAACGGGGCAAAAGCGTGGAAGAACGCAGCCGCGACATGGCACGCATCTCGCGTGAGAACATCGTTGACCCCGATTCCAACTACTGTTTCGGCGAAGGAGGTGCCGGTGCATATTCCGATGGCAAACTGTATACCCGCAGTAAAAAACGCGGTTCGGTGGATGCGGTGCTTAAATGGTTCGTGGCGCACGGAGCCTCGGTCGACATACTTGTGGATGCACATCCGCACATCGGAACCGACCGGTTGCCGCAGACCATACGCAACATGCGCAACACCATAATAAACAGCGGGGGAGAGGTGCACTTTTCCACGCGCGTGTCGCGCATCATTGTGGATGGCACCAAGGTCACGGGAGTGGAGACCTCCGAGGGCACATTATACGAAGGACCGGTAATTCTGGCCACGGGTCATTCCGCCCGCGATGTCTACCGCCATTTGCATTCAGCCGGAATCAGGATTGAGCCCAAGGGGATTGCCGTTGGGGTGCGTCTGGAGCATCCGCAGCAGCTTATCGACCGCATACAATACCATAATCCCGGCGGACGTGGAAAGTATCTTCCGGCGGCGGAATATTCGATGCTTACAAGAGTTGACGGCCGCGCCGTCTATTCATTCTGTATGTGTCCAGGCGGATTCATCATCCCGGCCGCTACAGAACAGGGCCAACTGGTTGTCAACGGCATGTCACCTGCCTCGCGCGGCACGAAGTGGGCTAATTCCGGCATGGTGGTCGAGGTGCTTCCCGAGGACCTGCCGGAGTATGACGCCTATGGCCCGCTGAAGGTGATGGCATTTCAGGAAGATATCGAACATCGTTTTTCGGCCGATGCCGACGGCTCACAGAATGCACCCGCACAGCGAATGCACGATTTTGTAAACGGCAAGCCCTCTGCATCGCTTCCTGTCACATCGTATGCGGCCGGTATCCATCCTGCCCGCATCGACAAACTCCTCCCGCCGTTCATCGCCTCGCGACTGCGGAAAGGTTTTGCCGAGTTCGGACGGAAATCACGCGGCTTCCTCACCAACGAGGCATGTCTGATCGGAGCCGAAACTCGCACCTCATCGCCGGTGCGTATACCCCGTTGTGACGACACGCTGCAGCATGTCGAATTGGCCGGCCTGTATCCATGTGGCGAAGGAGCAGGATATGCCGGCGGTATTGTCTCCGCCGCCATCGACGGCATCCGTTGCGCCGAGGCCGTAGCCCAGGTGATTGCGTATGGCAAGCCAACGTGATTGCTGCTGGAAAGTGATTGTTAAATATTTAATGAACAGGAGTGGGAATCATTCCGGGTCGGAGTCGTCGGCTTTGGCGAAGGCAAGCATCTGGCGGTACTCTTCCCACTCCGGATCCTCGAACGCCTCGAACTGGAGCGGCAATGTGGGGAACTGAGCCAGAGCTTCGTTGAATTTGCGCTGAAAAATGTGCAGGCTCAGGGTGTAGAACAGAAGAGTCCGCTCTCCGTCGCCGGTGTATATTCCCGCCAAAACGGCCACAGGGTCAGCTTTGAAGGCTGACTCAAGTGCTTCGGTCACCTCCTCCATCAGTTCGCTGTCCGCTTCCGACGGCATCCCTTTTTGCGCTGCCGTATATGGCCATGACACTTCAACGCGAAATTTAAAGCGCGGATTGTCAATGAATTTGTCTATTCCGGTGCGGATTGTGCCCATAACCAGATTGCCGGAGGAAGTGCTCTCGAAAGGAGCTGTGAGCCATGTAGCCATAGTAGATAGAATTAGTAGAATCAGAGTGCCGGCGCCCTATGTGAGCCGTTGCGGCAACCCAAAGTTAGCTAAATAATTTAAAACCCTGCGGACAAAACGGGGCTAATGTGAAAGAAAACTTGCTCAAATATTGTTAACTTTGCAATAACTATTCCATTACGGTTGCATGATGGAAATATGGCAATCGTTATTTCTCATAAAAACGGACACTTATACCTTGATATATCCTGATTCATTTGAAAAGAAAATCGGTTTTGATGCCGTGCGCCATGCACTTGCATCGCATTGCGGCAGTCAGATGGGACGCGTGCGCGTGGATACCATGGCTTTCAGCAGCGATAGCGGAGAGGTGAAAAAGGCGTTGCGTCAGACGGCTGAGATGCTTGCCATCCTTTCGGCCGGCGAGGCTTTGCCGCTGCGGAACATGCACGATCTTGCGCCGGTGCTCAGGCGCTGCCGCATTGAGGGCGCCTCGATTTCGCTGGACGAACTTCAGAAGCTGCGCCAGTCACTGCAGACCATATCCGACCTTGTGTCGTTCTTTTCTTCCCACACCATAGGTGACGGGGAGGATGCCGTTCCGGAATATCCCGAACTGAGTGCGCTGTGTGCAGGCATGGCGGTGTTCCCCGCCGTAACGAGGGCAATCGACCGTGTGATAGACCCTGCCGGAAACATGCTTGACAACGCTTCGGCCGCACTGGCGAAAATACGTGCCGACCTGCAGCGGGTGCGCAGTTCGTTAGGCTCAATCATGCGCAGGGTGATGACGCATGCCATGGAGCAGGGCACACTGGAAAAGGACGCGGCGCCCACCGTGCGCGACGGTCGCCTCGTGCTCCCTGTGGCCCCGATGTACAAACGGAAAATTCCGGGAATCGTGCATGACGAATCGGCCACCGGTAAAACGTGCTATATCGAGCCCGCCGAACTCGTGGAGGCCAATAACCGCACGCGTGAACTTGAACTTGAGGAACAGAGGGAGATTCTGCGTATACTCGCCGAATTTACCGGATTTTTACGTCCGGATATACCCGCGATGCTCGGCAGTTACGACATCCTCGGCCTGATTGATTTCATAATGGCCAAGGCGCTCTACGCTCGTCAGACCGATGCCACGCTGCCTCATGTTTCCGACGGGATGGAGATGGAGTGGTATCATGCCGTGCATCCGGTACTTCTGGAATCGTTGCGGCGCCAGGGAAAGGAGATAGTGCCGCTCGACATAACACTTACAAACCGTGACCGCATACTGGTTATATCCGGCCCGAATGCCGGTGGCAAGTCGGTCACGCTCAAAACCGTGGGCATTGTGCAATACATGATGCAATGCGGCATGCTTCCATGTGTGTATGAAAACTCACATATGGGATTTTTCTCCGATATCTTCATTGACATTGGTGATGACCAGTCGATTGAGGACGATTTGTCGACATACAGTTCGCATCTGCGCAACATGCGTTTTTTCCTGTCGAACGGTGGTGTGTCCACGCTCATACTCATTGATGAATTCGGCGGGGGCACTGAGCCTCAGATAGGCGGCGCCATAGCGCAGGCGTTGTTGAAAGAGTTCAACAGAAAAGAGATGTGGGGAATTGTGACCACACATTATCAGAACCTGAAGAAATTCGCCGACGATACCGACGGACTTGTGAACGGTTCGATGCTCTACGACCGGCAGCTGATGCGGCCGCTGTTCAAACTGTCGATAGGCCATCCCGGAAGCTCATTCGCCATAGAGATTGCCCGTAAATCGGGCCTTCCCGCCTCTATAATCGACGAGGCGTCGGAGATTGTAGGGAGCGACTATGTGAATATGGACAAATACCTGCTCGATATTGCCCGTGACCGGCGTTACTGGGAGAACAAGCGCATGGCCATAAGGCAGAAAGAGAAAAAGATAGAGCAGGTGCTTGAGCGGTATGAAACCGATGCGGAGACGCTGCGCACCAGTCGCAGGGAGATTCTCGCCGAGGCGAAAGAAGAGGCCCGCAAGATTCTGGAGGGGAGCAATGCCGCCATTGAACGGACCATCCGTGAAATCCGCAATTCGCAGGCCGACAAAGAGCGTACGCTTGAGGCTCGCCGCAAAATGCAGCAGGTGAAGGAGGATATCATGGAGCATAAGGAATCGGCAAACAAATTGCTCAAAAAAGCTCCGAAAACACGCAAAAGTGCAGCTGCACCCAAGCCGTCAGCACCGTCCGCTCCCATTGCAGTGGGCGATAATGTGAAACTCGACGGCCAGGGTACTCCCGGAAAGGTGCTTGAAATTCAAGGTAAGTCGGCAACGGTGGCGTTCGGCATGCTTAAAACTAACGTGGCCCTGTCACGGCTTCAGCGCACTCTTGCCCAGGCGCCGAGCGGACAGAAAAGTGCATCGTTCGTGTCGGATGCAACAAGCGCCGCCATGCGCGACAGGCAGCTGCAGTTCAAGCGCGAGATAGATGTGAGAGGTATGCGCGTCGACGAGGCCATTCAGGCTGTGACATACTTTATCGACGATGCCATCCAGTTCAATCAGGGTGAAGTGCGCATTCTGCACGGCACCGGCACAGGAGCGCTGCGGCAGGCCCTGCGGCAATATCTTGACACGGTTCCCGGGGTGGAATCCTATCGGGATGAACATGTGCAGTTCGGTGGCGCGGGCATAACAGTGGTGCAACTCGGTTGAAAAAAATGCAGCTTTAGCGCTTTTTATTATCCTGATTGTTATAAATTAAAAAACTAATATATCACAACTAAAAAATATTCAAATATGGTGATTCAAAGATGGCAAACATTGTGGCTGTTGGTAGCCGTGGTTCTGGTGGCGGTGTTCTGCTTTGTGCCGATGGCACTTGTCACAAGTGACGCACTCAATCCCGACAGTGCCACATTTCTGAATCCGATTGATGTCCCGGTGTTGCTGGTGGTCAACGGAGTGGCGGCTTTGCTGTTGTTTATCGCGATTTTCCTGTACCGCAACACACGCCGGCAGAAGGTGGTGACACTCGTATCCATGCTTATGCTTGTCGTGGCTATGGTTACTGAAGCTCTGATTCTGTTTGGATGGAACGGCGTGGAAAGTCGTGTGGAATGGCTTGGAAGCATATTCCTGTTGCTTGGAGCTCTTGCTTTTGCAGCGCTCGCTTACAGAGGCATAGTGCATGATGAACGGTTGCTGCGTTCTGCCGACCGTCTGCGCTGATTGCTAAGACTAAAAACGATGCCCCCGGAACCTGTCGGTTATTTGACAACGGTTCCGGGGGCATGATTTTTATGCAGACGTATACTTACATTGTGGTTTGCGATAATTTCGGCTTGAGGTAACGGCCGGTATAGCTTTCACTGCATGCGGCCACATCTTCGGGCGTGCCCTGGACAACAAGAGAACCTCCGGCTTTTCCACCTCCCGGTCCGAGGTCAATGACGTGGTCGGCACATTTTATCACATCCATGTTGTGCTCGATGATGACGACCGAATGCCCGTTGGCTATAAGACGGTTGAACGAATCCATGAGCAGGTTTATGTCGTGGAAATGCAGTCCGGTGGTCGGCTCGTCGAAGATGAACATTGTGGGCTCGCTTTTTTCGAGCGACAGGAAATATGCGAGTTTGACACGCTGGTTCTCGCCGCCGGAAAGCGTGGATGAAGATTGTCCGAGTTTTATATATCCCAGGCCGACGTCGCGCAGCGGTTGCAGACGTTTTATGATCCTTTTCTCAATGGCACCTTTCCCCTCCGAGAAAAACTCAACGGCCTGATTGACCGTCATGTCAAGAATATCATATATGTTTTTCCCGCGATATTCCACATCAAGAACGTCGCGTTTGAAGCGTTTGCCTCCGCAAGCTTCACAAGGGATGGTAATGTCGGCCATGAACTGCATCTCGATGGTTATCGTGCCCTCACCCTTACATTCCTCGCAGCGTCCGCCCTCGGTGTTGAAGGAGAAATAGGCAGGCGTGAAGCCGAGTTGCTTCGCACTCTGCTGCTCGGCAAACAGCGCACGGATTTCATCATATGCCTTGAGATATGTGGCGGCATTCGATCGGGTGGATTTGCCGATAGGGTTCTGGTCGACGAATTCCACTGCGCGGATGCGGTGAATGTCGCCGGTAAGCGATTTGAATGCCCCCGGAGCATCGGCAGCTTCGCCAAGTTGTCGTGAAAGGGCGCGGTAGAACACATCCCTTATCAACGTTGACTTTCCGGAACCGCTCACACCGGTCACAACAGTCAGCACTCCGAGGGGTATTTTCACATCAATATCCTTCAGGTTATGCTCACGGGCGCCTGAAATGCCGATATAGCTGCTCCATTTACGCCGTTTTGCCGGAACGGCAATCGACAGGTCGCCGGTGATATATTTTGCCGTAAAGCTGTTCTCCGCATGGCCGATGTCTGCCAAAGGCCCGGAATAAACTATTTCACCACCGAGACGTCCGGCCTGAGGCCCAACATCCACAATCCAGTCGGCAGCTTCCATTATCTCCTCGTCATGTTCAACAACAATGACAGTGTTGCCGAGATTTTTCAGCTTTTTGAGCACCGAAATGAGTTTCTGTGTGTCGCGCGAATGCAGGCCTATGCTTGGCTCATCGAGGATGTACAGCGAACCCATCAGCGACGATCCGAGCGATGTGGCGAGATTTATGCGCTGGCTTTCACCGCCGGACAGCGTTGAGGAGAGGCGGTCGAGGGTCAGGTATTCAAGTCCGACCTCCACCATTATGTCAAGCCGATTGCGGATTTCGGTGAGCAGACGTTTGGCAACCGCTGCATCATGTGAGTTGAGCTGCAGGTTGTCAAACCATGTTTTAAGTTCTGAAACCGGCATTTTCACCAGTTCCATGATTGTAGTGCCGTTGACCTTGACGTAAGATGCCTCTTTGCGGAGCCTGTCGCCGTGGCATTCCGGACACAAGGTCTTGCCGCGGTAGCGGGCGAGCATCACACGGTACTGCACCTTATATTGATTTTGCTCCACCATCCTGAAAAATCCGTCGATACCCTCGAAGCCATGACCACCGTGCCACAGCAGGTGCTTCTCGGCAGGGGAGAGGTCGGCATATGGCCTGTGGATAGGGAATCCTGTCTGGGCGGCCGTGTGGATGAAGGCACGTTTCCATTCACTCATCTTCTCTCCGCGCCAGCAAGCCACGGCATCATCGTAGACCGAAAGTGCAGGATTGGGAATCACGAGTTGTTCGTCAATGCCGATACATTTGCCGAATCCTTCGCAACGCGGGCATGCGCCGAACGGGTTGTTGAAATTGAAGAGCAGGTCGCTGGGCTGCATGAACGAGATTCCATCTGCTTCAAAGCGCGTGGAGAATTCATGGCGGTGGATTCCGTCAGCTCCCCATGCCACCAGTACAAGAGCATTGTCACCTTCATAGAAGGCAGTCTGGGCTGAATCGGCAAGACGGCTTTTTTCATCGGCATCCTCGTTGACCGACAGGCGGTCGATCAGCAGTTCGTAGCCATCTGCATCGGTGGCGGCCGATGTCGGCACGTCGTCGAAATTGATGAAAGAACCATCGCGGTACAGACGCGAATATCCCCCCTGACGCAGAATGTCGAGATGCTGGGAGAGTGTCCGTCCCTCCGGGATGATCAATGGAGCCACAACGGCGATGCGGGTTCCCGCAGGATAGGCATAAGCCGCATCCACAACATCCGTGACTGAATGCTGCCGCACCTCTTTGCCGCTGACGGGCGAATATGTGTGGCCCACACGGGCGAACAGCAGCCGCAGATAATCATAGATTTCGGTTGAAGTCCCGACAGTGCTGCGCGGATTGCGGGTGTTCACCTTCTGTTCGATTGCTATGGCCGGTGGCAGTCCCTTGATGTAATCGGCCTCAGGCTTGTGCATCTTTCCGAGAAACTGGCGTGCATAGGCCGAAAGGCTTTCGACATAGCGTCTCTGACCTTCGGCATATATCGTGTCGAAAGCAAGCGAGGATTTGCCGGAACCTGAAAGTCCGGTGATGACGATAAGCCGGCCTCGCGGCAGCACAAGATCCACGTTCTTGAGGTTGTTGACCCGGGCGTGTTTTATGATTATGCTGTTGGCCGATGAAGCTTCGTCGACGGCAGGAGCCGGTGTGGCAGTGGTATTTGTTTTCAAAACCTTATTTATCTAAAAGTTGAAAAAAGGGAGCTGATTGCCCCCGAGGTCCGCACCATGGCGGACTGTTAACTTACAAAGTTAACGATTTCCGCTGATAAAAATATCAAAAGGGGTTCCGTGCGATATGATAAACAATACCTGCTTTAAGCGATATAAGAAAATTTAGGTAATAATAACATGAATGCCGCCTGGATTGATTCGTTACGTTTTCCCGTTATTCAGTTATTTATATTATGTCCTTGAGATGGTTCTTATCACTCTACAAGGGTTGCCTACTGCAAGAGAATATGGAGGTATATCCTTTACCACCACACTCCCGGCACCGATAACGCAGTTATCTCCTATGGATACGCCAGGGAGTACGGAGACTCCCGCGCCAATCCATACGTTGTCTCCAACGGTGATGGGACGGGCATATTCAAGACCTTTATTGCGCTCGACCGCATCTATGGGATGGCCGGCCGTATAGAAGCCGCAGTTGGGAGCTATAAACACGTTGTCGCCGAATGTTACCGGCGCCTCGTCGAGGATGACAAGATTGAAATTGGCATAGAAATTATTTCCTACACGGATATTGTAGCCATAATCGCAGTAGAACGGCTGCTCGATGAGCAATCCTTCTCCGGTGCCACCAAGGATTTGGCGTAGCAAAGCCATGCGGGCATCAGTTTCATGAGGACGCAACTCGTTGTAATTTCTGCATAATTCTTTGCATTCCAAGCGCTCGGCGATAAGAGCGGGGTCGTTGTTGGCATCATATATCATGCCGGCAAGCATTTTATCCTTTTCTGTCATACTTGTATATAACCATTCGTTTGATTAACTTTACAAAATTAACAAGCTAAACACTAACAGGCAATGGTCAGAAATAACCATTTTGCAGAAAACAGGAAAACACTCGACGGATTGCTCCGTTCTGAAAACAAGGCTGGCCGGGGGATTCCTTTGTCGGAGATTATAGTTAGCATGCGTTTCTGGGCGTGCACCGTCAGGAAATAATCGGCAACTTCAGGTAAAGAATACCCACGAAGCCTGCCGGATAGCAAAGTCAATGGGGATGCTTTAACTTGCTTTTTCGTGCTCTTGTCAGTTCGATTGCCTCTTTGCCTGTGACACTATCAATGTCAATTCTTACGATGCAGACCGTCTTAATAAATCGGGCGATCTCTGCATCCGGGTCAATACCGGGGCTGTATTTGTCGCTCAGCAGTCGCAGTGCCGCTGTTTTTTCTTCGGTTGATACCACCATATGAGCCTTACCGAACACTATCACGCTGCGGAAATATGAGGTAAACTCTTCGGATATGATATCATCTTTATCAACTACACACAACGAACATTTGGGATTACGTTTGAGGGCATCTATCTTGTGTCCCTGCGCAGCTGAATGTAAATGAATCGAAGTTCCGTCATATACATAGTTTACAGGAACGGCGTAAGGATAATCATCATCACCTGCAATCGCCATAACACAATACTTGCCGTTCCGCAAGATCCTCTCTACTTCTTCAGCAGGCAGTTGCTGCCTGAATCGTCGCATAGTCCGTGCCATCATGCCAATACTTTTAGTCCGACGATTGAAAGGATAAGGGTGGTTATGAAGAAGATGCGCCAAAATGAAGCCGGTTCGTTGAAAAAAATAATGCCTACAATGACTGCGCCCACGGCTCCGATGCCTGTCCATACGGGATAGACCGTGCCGATAGGCAGTCGCTCCGCCGCTTTTGCCATGAGATACATACTCAGTGACAGCGTGGCAAGGTATCCGATCCACCACCAGAAGAGTTCCTGACCGGCAGCAGTCTTGGTCTTTCCAAGACAAAATGTAAAGCCGACTTCCATAAGCCCGGCTAAGATAAGAAGAATCCAGTTCATGACTGACTGTATTTTAGTTATCTTGTTCGAGGGCTGCAAGTAATCGGCTCGTTGGTTGCGCAAGTAAGATTCTCGGCGTCTCCTTCTAAGGTTTTTGCAAAATTACTAAAATATTCCCGTTGGCGGAATATTTTTAATTCAAAGCTGAAACAATACGGTGGTAAAATCATTCGGTTGTGAATTTTAACATAATCGCCTTCATAATCGGCAATGGGCTTTATCATAGACCTTGGCAATGCAATGTGGAAGAAATATATTGTTTTTCGGAAACTAAACGGCAATTGCAGGCGTTATTCAATAAAACGAAACAGAAAAATCCATAAATCAGAAACTAACACCCAAAACTTAATTGTATTATGAAGAATCTTGATATTGTACTTGCTGTGATAGGCGGTGCTCTGGTCGGAGCTTCGCTGGGCTTGCTTTTCGCACCTGAAAAAGGCGAAGATGTACGTGGCGAAATAGCAAAATATCTAAAATCAAAAGGTATCACCCTCAAAAAGAACAAACTTGACCGTCTGGTTGAGGAACTGAAAGAGGAAGTAGCCGATGCGGCCGTTGAGAAATAAACAGTACGAACAACAAAAAACAACAACTGAAAATGAGAAGTCTGAATCTGCTTTACGCTTTTCTTGGTGGAGCCATCGTGGGTGCGGGAGCCGCCCTGCTTTTTGCCCCGGAGAAAGGCGATGAATTACGTGGCGAAATCAAGGAACTCCTTAAAAAATACGGCATCTGCAAATGTACCAAGCAGGAGGAGATAGAGGAGCTTGTTGACGAAATCGCTGCCGAGATCAAGAAATAACGTATCGGCATTGCACCACGCGGCAATGGGCCGTGTGCCGTGTGCCTAAATAGCCAGAGGCCGGGATGCGCCTGAGAACCACCCGGCCTTTTTGTTGTAACAATATCTCATTGTCACTTATACCCTAATTCATCAGAATGAAATCATCGGGAACGTTTACAACTATCAAGGATCTGATTTTACGTCTGGCATCGCTATATGTAGAGAATGCCAAGCTGAACATTGCCGAGAAGCTTACTCTTGTGCTTTCTGCCGCACTGTTGCTTATTGTGGCACTTGTGCTCGGAATATTTGCATTGGCATTTTTCACCGGAGCGGCACTTGAGGCGCTCGAGCTTGTGATGGATCCGTGGTTATCCTATCTTATTATGGGGTGCATTTTCGTCGGGTTGATAATCGTTGCGGTTGTGTTGCGCAAAACGCTCTTTGTTAATCCTATTGCACGTTATTTAAGTAAAGTGATATTTGATGAACCGGCATGATTGCCGATGAAATCGGTATTCCTGTGTCAATATTATTCATATGACAATGACTGACAGAGACAAAAAAATTCAATACGAGCACTCACATCCGGCTTCTGCCGACACGGGTGGAAGACTGGATTCCGGGAAAGGCATGCTTGATACGCTTGAAGGGAAATCGAATTTCAAGGGGTACACGCTTGATGAGCTACGCTACAGGCTGGTGGTAAACCGCCTGAAAATAACAGTAACTCACGATAAACTGATGTTGATGACTTCGCCTAAAATGCAGAAAAGCGCTAATTCCATATCGGAATACGTAAGCGGATTCAATGCTTTTTTCAAATATGTGGATATTGCGATGGTGGCGTATGCCATCACCAGGCGAGTGGCTTCGGCAGTGCGTTTCTTCCTGCCAAAGCGTAAAAAGTAGTGGACGGATTGCGCTAAAAGCGTGGAATTTCGTTAAATTTGTCGGGTAAAACGAAACCAAGCCGACAATGAACAACTATATTGAGGCCAGGATAGAACTTGGCTATGTGGATGCCAATGCATGTTGTGAGCCGGATTTGACCACGGCCTCCGACATGCTTTCGGCGTTTTTAGGAGAAATCGGGTTCGAGAGCTTTGTATTTGAGAACAATGTGCTCACTGCCTATGTGAGGTCGGAGGCGTTCTCTTCTGAAGCTTTTGCCGAGGTTCTTGACCAACTGCCATTGCCGCAGGTCACATTGAGTGCTGAAACAGAGGAGATAGAGGGCCGCGATTGGAATCACGAATGGGAAAAGAATTATTTCCAGCCTATAGTGGTGGCTGACAGATGTGTGATACACAGCACGTTCCATACTGATTATCCGAAATGCGAATATGACATAGTGATTGACCCCAAGATGGCTTTCGGCACGGGGCACCATGCCACAACTTCTCAGATTATCGCGCAGCTGCTCGAATTGGACCTGATCGGTAAAGCTGTGGTGGACATGGGCACCGGTACCGGTATCCTCGCCATTCTCGCAGCCATGCGAGGCGCTGCGCCTGTTGTAGCCATAGAGATTGATCCGGCAGCTGAGGTTAATGCGCGTGAGAATATGGTGCTTAACCATCAGGCCCAAATTGATCTCCGGTTGGGCGATGCTACGATGCTTGAGGGTTGCCGGGCGGACGTGTTTATTGCGAACATCAACCGCAACATCATTCTTAATGATCTTGAGGCTTATGCAGCTACGTTGAATCGTGACGCAATCATGATTCTCAGCGGCTTTTATGAAAGCGATATACCGATGCTGGAGGCGCGTGCAGCCGCATTCGGGCTTGAATATGTGCGTCATACCACGCAGGGCGACAATTGGGCTTGCCTTGTTTTAAGAAAGATGGATTAATATTTATACTGCAGATCCAGCATATGTCTATCTCTTATAAATACAGCAGAATCGCCGGTCTGATAGGTTGGATGTTCATAATGGCAAGCATCTCCTTTAAGGCATGGTGTGCCGACCCCGCCGTGAATCCGGATTCCATGAACGAAACCTCTTCGCAGACTGTGACACCAATGCTTCGTTCGCCGGGCCACTTTACATGGGGCGTGGACATCTCGAGCGGTGTCGACCTCACGGAAAACGATATGACAATGTTCTCGTTGGGCGCAGGTTTCGGATACAGGGGAGGATGGTTGCAGTTTGCCGGCGTGGGAGCCTCAATCATATCGATGATGAACAATTCATCGCGCTGTTATCCGGTGTATGCTGTGGTGCGGACTTCGTTTTCTTCCCGTCCGCAACTGTGCTTTATGGAGTTAAGAGGTGGAGTATCGTTCAATTCCATTCTTGAAAGTAAATCGCAGTCAGGAGCCTATGTCTCCGCCGGATGCGGCATAACGTTGGCCCGCAGCCGTTCTTTCTCGTCGTATATTATGGTGAGGGGTGTAGTCATGCCTGTCAAAGGTGTCTTTGAGGATGAGGCTATGAACTTCCGTTATACTTTAGGTTTTGCATGCATTGGACTGGGAATCGCTTTCTGATGGCCGACAGTATGATTTTAATAAGTTTTCGACAGCATAACATTGATTTTAACAATGGGGACATCTGCATTTGAGGAAGAACTGGCAAGGTTGGAGGCGGGTGAGAAATATTTTGCCATGCATCCCGGTTTTGGCACTATATTGAAGATGGTACATGCAAAAGTGCATGAAATCAATACCATGCAAATTGACGATATGGAGAAAGTGGCCGACCTGTGGCGGCCTCTTCTTGGTCATTGCGGGCGTGATTTTCACGTGAACAGGCCGTTCTGTTTCGATTTCGGCAGTCATATAAGCATCGGTGACAATGTTTTTGTCAATTTTAATCTCACCATTCTTGACGAGGGGAAGGTTTCCATAGGCAACAATGTGTTCATCGGACCGAATGTAAGCATTTTCACTGCCTGCCATCCTCTTGATCCTGAAGAACGGAATAGCGGCGTTCAATGGGCTTTGCCTGTAACCATCGGCAATGATGTCTGGATAGGGGGAGATGTGACTATCCTGCCCGGGGTCAAAATCGGTGCAGGAGCAACAGTTGGCGCCGGCTCTGTGGTTACGAAGGATGTACCGCCGCGTTGTGTAGTGGCAGGCAATCCGGCAAAAATTATCAAGCGGCTGTGATTGCAAAGTAATTCTGAAGAACGTTATCGCTGACATTCGGAATCCCCAATAATTAATTCCAGTAATGAAAATCGGTGATGCGGACGTCACATCCACATCACCGTTTTTTTAGGGAAGTATTGTTGTAGACGGAATGATGTTATTCTCAGAACTTGAAGAATTCCTTGGCATTCCCGTAGGCAACTTTCGCCACTATTTCATTGCCGATAAAGTCAATCTCGGAAGCGGGCAGCAATCCTTGTTCGATGTCGTTGCCGATGAGGTTGCAGAGTGTGCGTCTGAAATACTCATGACGAGGATATGAAAGGAATGAACGGGAGTCGGTGAGCATTCCGACAAAACGGCTCAGCAGGCTGAGATTCGACAGGGCGGTGAGCTGACGTTCCATACCGTCCTTCTGGTCAAGGAACCACCATCCGGAACCGAACTGTATTTTGCCTGCGCCGTAACGTCCGTCCTGAAAGTTCCCTATCATGGTTGCCACAAGTTCGTTGTCACGCGGATTGAGGTTATAAATGATTGTGCGTGGCAACTTGTCCTGACTGGCAAGACGGTCAAGGAAACGGCTCATGTTTTCGCCTACAGTGAAATCTCCGATTGAATCGAACCCTGTGTCCGGTCCGAGCAGCTTCATCATCCTGGAATTGTTGTTGCGTAAAGCTCCATAGTGGAACTGTTGTGTCCAGTCGGATTCATGGTCCATAATGGCGAACTCAACAAGCATGGCCGATTTGAATCTGGATATTTCGCCATCGGTCAGCATTTGTCCGGACATTACTTTTTTGAACGCCGCGTCAACTTCTTCCGGGGTATAATTGTCGGCATAGAACCCCCCGATGCCGTGGTCGCTCAGACGGCAGCCTACCGATGCGAAAAAGTCGTGCCTTTTCTGCAATGCGGCTATAAGGTCTGTAAATCCGTTGATTTCCATGTCTGCCGCTTCTGCAAGCTTATGTATGTAGGCTTGGTAGTCAGCAGGATTCTCAACGGCCATCGCCTTGTCTGGGCGCCATGTAGGGAGCATCTTGACCTTAAATCCGTCTTTTTTCGCTTTGATATGGTGTTCGAGTGTGTCCACCGGATCGTCGGTGGTGCATACGGCCTCCACATTGTAATGCATCATAAGTCCGCGTGCCGACCGCTCAGGCTGTTGCAGCATGGCGGAACAATGGTCGTATATTTCACGTGCGGTGGCAGGAGAGAGGAGTTTCTCAACGCCGAAAGCCGTTTTAAGTTCGAGATGGGTCCAGTGATACAAAGGGTTGCGCATAGTGTACGGTACAGTCTGCGCCCATTTCTCAAATTTTTCCCAGTCGGAGGTGTCTTTTCCGGTAATGAACCGCTCCTCAATGCCGTTTGTACGCATGGCGCGCCATTTATAATGGTCGCCTTCCAGCCATATTTTGCTGAGGTTAGGGAACACGTGGTTGTCGGCCACATACGATGGGTCGAGGTGGCAATGATAGTCGATAATCGGTTGTTTTGCCGCGTAGTCATGATACAGACGCTGAGCAGTAGGCGTTTGTAGCAGGAAATTTTCGTCGTTGAAGTTTTTCATCTGGTGAACATTAAAGGAAATGGTCGACAAATATAGCGATATTCGTTGAAAACGGAAAGCGAAAGGCGGCTGTAGGGTAGGTGGTTCAGCTGTAAACAGATTTACCCGGGTGGAATACACACTTCATACCACATGCGGCATCAACGGAAAGCTGTTGACCATAGCATTAATGTGTTTTCATATGGGACGTTTTCATAATAATAATTTTAAAAAAGTTGCAGAAGTGCATGAAAAATGATGCCCAATCGATTAAAAATAGTTATATTTGTGAATGTTTATCCTGCGGTATTTTCCGCAACAGGATTTGTAAACCGTCATTAGCATGAAAATCATACATCCCCGCATATTTTTTATCTGTATCATTCTGGCTGTAGCTGCAAATGTGACGAAAGCAACGGTGCTACGTCAGGATGAGATAGCCGACAGCCTTACCTTGCGCCTTGAACGGACCACTACGGCTGCCGACAGTATCGCGATTCTGACAGATCTGGTGGACCTGCGTCCTAAGGTCATGCGCGATTCGCTTTGCCGGATGATTGTGCATGCCTCGCTGATATCCGGCAATCAGGCAGCAGGCCTTGACGCATTGCGCAATATGGCCAATGTGCATCTGCGCAGCGACTCTCTGCTTGCGGGCGACCTGGAACTGGCGAAACTTTTTCCTGAGTCGGATGATAAGGCTGAGACCATTACTTTTATCCGTATGATCCGGAATCTGAACAATGTGCGTTATTGCACGCCGAAACAGAAGGAGGAAATGTTCCGGACACTTTTACGGGAAGCAAATGTGGGGCCGGGCAACAATGTTTATGACAACATCGTGATGCTTCACGCACTCAGTTTGTTCATTGGAGAAATCTCACAGGGTGAGTTGCTGTCGAAGTACCTTGATCAGCTGGGCAGCCTAATTGAAGGCTTGCGCCCGGAGGCGTATGCATTGCGCAATTGCTACTATGTGCAGGCTGCATTGGCATACGCTGACAATGAGGAGTATAAAAAGTCGATCGATGTGGATACCCGTCTGCTCGGCGTAATAGCTGACATGGAAAAGGGAAGTGTGGGTGCGCGACGCAAATACAGGGATTACAGCGGCAACAAATATGTGGTCTATACACGTTTGCTGTCCAATTATCCGCTTCTGACGAATGAGGAGGTGGAGCGCTATTACAAGGGAGCGATGACAATGGTGCAGACCGATTCATTGTCGGCTACGACGAACCGTGTGTCGATGCGTCCGCAGATCTATTATGCAATGGCGCATAAGGATTACCGTCAGGCGGTGGACCTTCTGAAAAAATATATCGATTATCCTTACAACGCCCAGACTCGCAGGCTGCTGTTAAAGCTGATGATTGAAGCCGCTGATGCCACTGACGATAACGAAGCTCTTCTTTATGCATCGCGGCAGTATAATAAGATTCTGGAAGAGACGCTTGAACAGCGCAATCAGGAAAAATACCGTGAACTGCAGATTGTGTACGACATAAACAAGATGAAGGCCGATCATACCCGTGCCTCGATTGAAATGCAGCACAAAATGACTGTGGTGGCATGGTCGGCAGCCGCCATACTTCTGATTCTGCTGGTGGTGTCGCTGACGTTGTGGGTACATTCCAAAAAGCTTGCCCGCAATCTTGCCGGCACCAATGATGCCCTTCGCGATGAGAGTGCGAACCTGCGTAATTCTCAGGCTGATCTTGTGGAGGCCCGCGACGAGGCTCAGATGGCAAACCGTGTAAAATCAGACTTCATAAAGAATATGAGCGGCGAAGTGGCAGTGCCGTTGCACACCATTGTGGAGTATACCAATCTGATTGTCGATTGTTCGGATGCCGGCATGAAACCGTACCTCAAACGTTTTGCCAATCTGGTAACACTGAACGCGGAGCTGTTGAATACGATTGTCAACGATGTGCTGAATCTATCGGAAATAGATTCCAATACGATGAGTGTCAGCTTTAAACGCGAAGTTTTGCAGCCTCTGTGCAAGGTTGCGGTTGAAAGCGTGCGCCATAAGGTGAATAAAAACGTCCACCTGCAACTCGCCGACGGGTTGCCCGAGCTGTCGCTGCGTACGGATTCGCGGCGACTGATGCAGATATTGGTGCAGTTGCTGTCGAATGCATCCAAGTTTACCTCACAAGGAAGCATCACTGTCGGTTATGATGTAGACGAGGAGGCGGAGATAGTCAATATATATGTAACCGATACGGGCATTGGCATTTCGCCCGACAAAGCGGATGTCATATTCGAGAGATTTGTAAAGCTCGACCGTTCATCGCAGGGCGTCGGCATCGGATTGCCAATAGCGCGGCATATCGCAAGGATGCTCGGTGGAGATGTCACGCTTGACACCGGCTACACGGGGGGCGCCCGATTCGTAATCAGTCTGCCTGTCGACTGAAATGCAGCTTCATTTGTAGGACTCCGGTGAACGGCGCCCCCGATTTTCGCCGCCGGATAATTCTGTCCGGGGTGCTATAGATTGATTGAATCTGAGAACAGCGTGCGGTTACGCAACGAGCGGCCAAGGGTAATCTCATCGGTGTATTCAATTTCATTGCCCACCGCTACACCGCGTGCGAGTTGCGTTATTTTTATGCCATACGGTTCGAGACGCTTATAGATGTAATAATCGGTGGTGTCGCCTTCCATGGTGGCTCCGAGCGCGAGAATCACCTCCTTTAATTTCCCGGATGCGGCGCGGACAACAAGTGAATCGATCTGCAGCTTGTCCGGACCGATGCCGTCGATGGGGGAGATGACCCCTCCGAGCACATGGTACAGCCCGCGGTATGACCCTGTGCGTTCGAATATAATCACATCCTTTACATTCTCGACTACGCAGACTGTTGTCTCGTCACGGCGCGGGTCTGAGCAGATGGCACATGTCTCGGTCTCGGATATGTTGTGACACACGGAACAGTATTTTATCCCTTTCCGCATGTTGATTATGGCCTCGCCCAGATTTACGGATGTTGACACATCTTCGCGCAACAGATGCAAGGCAAGTCGGAGGGCTGTTTTCCGGCCGATTCCCGGCAGGTGTGATATTTCGTTGACGGCGTTTTCAAGCAGTATCGAGTCGAATTCCTGAATCATAGAGTCAAATATGAAATCTGCATCAAAATTACGGATTTTCCGTCTATTTGGGATGGGTTTAACCGTGTTTTAACCAAAGTTTCCATCCCGTTGCATCCCAATAATGGTTTTCATATTAGGTTTATGGCGCATCATGCATTGCATTTTCAGCATAATTTAGCTAAATTTGCAGCCGAAATTCCGGTCTCTGTCCGGGCGGATAAACCGCGCTGATGTAGAGGCATGTGGAAAATTCAATGAAAGAAAAATGGAAATAATCAGAACCGTCGACCGGCTTCGTAAAGCAGTGGCGGAAGCCCGTGCAGAAGGTAAAACCATAGGACTTGTGCCCACTATGGGCGCGTTGCATGAAGGTCACATGTCGTTGATGCGCCGTGCACGCGGTGAGAATGACGTTGTTGTGGCCAGCGTTTTTGTAAATCCCACACAATTCAACAACAAGGAAGACCTTGCCACATATCCCCGTACCGAGGCGGCTGACTGTGAGAAGCTTGAGGCAGCAGGAGTGGATATCGCCTTCATCCCTTCGGTTGAAGAGGTGTATCCGGAGCCGGATACGAGGCAGTTTGCACTTGGCGCCGTGGCCGAGACAATGGAAGGCGCCATGCGTCCGGGGCATTTCAACGGCGTGGCCCAGGTGGTGAGCAAGCTGTTTGCCATGGTTGAGCCTACACGAGCCTATTTCGGTGAAAAGGATTTCCAGCAGATTGCCGTCATACGGAAGATGGTTCAGCTCGAGGGCTTTGATATCGAGATTGTGGATTGCCCGATATGCAGGGAATCCGACGGTCTTGCCATGAGCAGCCGCAACACCCGTCTCACTCCTGAGCAGCGTGAGGTAGCGCCGGTTATCCACCGTGTGCTGAGCAGCAGCGTTGACTGGGCCAAAGACCATACGCTTGCCGAGACCAAACGATATGTGACAGAAGAAATCAATTCCTACCCCCACATGGAGGTGGAATATTATGAGATTGTCGATCCTCTGACCATGCAGCCCCTTGAATCCTGGGATTCCCCGTGCAACGGGCGTCCTGTCGGTTGTGTGACGGCGTACTGCGGTAAAGTGCGTCTGATTGATAATATCAGATACTGAATTTAATACATATAAGCGGCCACAACGGCTGTAACTTTTAAACACAATTCCACCGGCGTTATGATGCAGGTTGAAGTATTGAAATCGAAAATCCATCGTGTCACGGTAACTGAGGCACGACTTGATTATATAGGTAGTATAACCATTGACGAGGATCTGATGGATGCCGCCAATATCATTGCCGGCGAGCATGTCTATATCGTTGACAACAACAACGGCGAGCGTCTTGAGACCTACGTCATCCCCGGTGAGCGCGGTTCCGGCGTAATCTGTCTGAACGGCGCGGCAGCACGCAAGGTGCTTCCGGGTGATATTGTCATTATCATGTCCTACGGCCTTATGCCGTTTGAGGAGGCAAAGACATTCTGTCCGAAGGTTATATTCCCAGACACAGCCACCAACCGTCTGGTGTGAGATGGTGGCCAGCGTTTTCTTATCTAATTAATCATCCCCAAAATCTAACAGAATAATCACATGTTTGAGAACCTGAGCGAGAAACTTGAGCGCAGTTTTAAAATTCTCAAGGGTCAAGGCAAGATTACAGAAATCAATGTTGCGGAGACGCTGAAAGATGTGCGCCGCGCGCTGCTTGACGCCGACGTCAACTACAAGGTGGCGAAAACATTCACCGATACAGTAAAACAGAAAGCTTTAGGACAGAATGTAATCAATGCCATCAAGCCGCAGGAACTGATGGTGAAGATTGTCCATGATGAGCTCGCTACCCTGATGGGCGGTGACACGGCTCAGGTGAACCTGTCGGGTAATCCTACGGTGATTCTTATGTCGGGTCTGCAGGGTTCCGGTAAGACCACGTTCTCCGGAAAGCTTGCCAAAAAGCTCAAAAGTGAAAAGGGGAAGCGGCCTCTGTTGGTGGCATGCGACGTGTATCGTCCTGCCGCTATCGACCAGCTTAAGGTGCTGGCCGGTCAGATTGATGTCCCGGTCTATACCGAGGACGGGAATAAGAACCCGGTGGAGATTGCGAAAAACGCCATATCATATGCCAAAGAGCACCATCTGGATCTGGTGATTGTCGATACTGCCGGACGTCTGGCTGTCGACGAACAGATGATGGATGAGATCGAGGCCATAAAGAAAGCCATCAAACCGCAGGAAACCCTCTTCGTCGTCGATTCGATGACCGGTCAGGATGCGGTCAACACTGCCAAGGAGTTTAATGACCGTCTGGATTTCGACGGAGTTGTGCTCACAAAGCTTGACGGTGATACACGAGGAGGTGCGGCCCTTTCAATCCGTACGGTTGTCACCAAGCCAATCAAATTTGTGGGTACCGGCGAGAAGCTTGACGCCATCGACCTGTTCCATCCCTCGCGTATGGCCGACCGTATTCTCGGCATGGGCGACATTGTATCGCTCGTTGAAAAGGCACAGCAGCAGTTCGATGAGAAGAAGGCCCGAGAGCTTCAGCGTAAGATTGCCAAGAATGAGTTCAACTTCAACGACTTCCTGGGGCAGATCCAGCAGATTAAGAAGATGGGTAACCTGAAAGATCTGGCCGCCATGATTCCCGGCGTGGGCAAAGCGCTCAAGGATGTGGAGATTGACGACAATGCTTTCAAGGGCATCGAGGCAATAATCAGTTCGATGACCGAAAAAGAGCGTGTGAACCCCTCGATAATCAATGGCTCCCGCCGCCGTCGCATCGCCGCAGGTTCGGGCACTTCGCTGCAGGAGGTAAACCGTCTGCTCACCCAGTTCGAACAGACCCGCAAGGTGATGAAGGCAGCCACATCGATGAAGAATCCCATGCAGATGATGCGCAATATGCGCCGTCGCTGAAGCCGCCAACGCTTTTCTTCAATTTACATTTCTACAGACTTAATTTATTTCTAATATAGCAACAATATGGAACTGATCGACGGAAAAAAAGTCGCAGCTGAAATCAAGCAGGAGATTGCTGCTGAGGTGAACCGGATGATTGCCGAGGGCAAACGCCGCCCGCATCTTGCCGCCATTCTTGTGGGACACGACGGCGGAAGCGAGACATATGTGGCAAACAAGGTGAAAGCCTGCGAGGAATGCGGTTTCACATCGACACTGATTCGGTTTGAGGATGATGTGACCGAAGAGACCCTCCTTGCCGAGATTGAGAAGCTCAACAATAATCCTGAGGTCGACGGTTTCATAGTGCAGCTTCCGCTGCCGAAACATATCTCCGAGCAGCGGCTTATCGAGGCCATCGATTACCACAAGGATGTCGATGGTTTCCATCCGATTAATGTCGGTCGTCAGTCAATCGGGTTGCCATGTTTCCGCAGTGCCACACCTGCCGGCATAATGACGCTGCTTGAACGCTACGGCATCGTTACTTCGGGTGCCAACTGTGTTGTTCTCGGCCGTAGTAACATCGTTGGCAAGCCTGTGGCATCGCTTTTGATGCAGAAGGCGAATCCCGGCAATGCCACGGTGACCGTATGTCACCGCGACACAAAGAACCTCAAGGAGATATGCCGCAATGCCGACATCCTGATCGCTGCAATGGGGCGCCCGAATTCAGTTACCGCAGATATGGTGAAGGATGGTGCCGTGATAGTGGATGTGGGCACTACGCGTGTGCCCGACGCATCGCGCAAAAGCGGTTTCCGTCTTTGCGGCGATGTCGATTTCGAGGCTGTGGCACCTAAATGCTCGTACATCACCCCGGTTCCCGGTGGGGTAGGGCCTATGACCATCGTTTCGCTGATGCTCAATACTCTGCTGGCCGCCAAACATGAGGTGTATGCCTGAGGCACTGCATATGAATCCTTTCTCTCCGTTTGAATCATCTTTCCGGCAATGAACGAGGCTATTCTGGCTATAGTGCTGAAACTGACTTTGGCGCTTACCGCCGATGCGGAGGCTACACTGATTTTTGCCGGGGATGCCATGATGCATCAGGCGCAGATAGATGCCGCCAGAACCTCGACAGGAGGGTATGATTATTCAGGGTGTTTTCTTCCTGTACGCCATATAGTGGAGGATGCTGATTATGCTGTGGTGAATCTCGAGACACCGTTGGGGAAGAATCGGTTTACAGGCTATCCCTGCTTCAATGCTCCGGTAAGTTATGCCGAAGCCCTGAAGGAGGCGGGGTTCGACCTTTTTCTTACGGCCAACAATCATACTCTTGACCGCCGCGACGCCGGACTTCATCACACAATCACGGCGCTCGACAGTCTTGGCGTGCCGCATATCGGAACGTATCACGATGCATCCAGCCGTCAAAAGAATGTGCCGTTTGTAACAACAGTCAAAGGCTTCAAAATCTGTTTCCTGAATTACACTTACGGAACCAACGGCATCCCTGTTCAGAAGGAGGCTGTGGTGGATTATATAGACCGGGATAAGATTGCCGCTGATGTCAAAGCAGCGCGTGAGGCCGGAGCGGAACTGATTGTGTGCTGCATGCATTGGGGCAACGAATACGAGTTGCTCCCGGCATCTTCACAAAAATCGCTGGCTGAATTCCTGAAATCACAAGGTGTTGAACTGATTATCGGGGGGCATCCGCACGTGGTGCAGCCTTACCGGATGTTTACCGATACGGTGAGCGGACGGAAGGGGGCGGTGGTGTACTCGTTAGGTAATTTCATCTCCAATATGAAGACACGTGACACACGCGGAGGAGCCTTGGCCTGCGTGAAACTCCGTCGCGACAGTATCGGGACGGCGGTGGTAGATACAGTGCGCTATGAGTTGGTCTACACTGTGCCTCCATCCGGCCGCCAACGGAATTTCGTGGTTTATCCTATCGACAGCGTGCCGGCGCAGTGGCGTCAGGGTGCTTCTGCATTCCGTTCCGCCCTGAAAAAATAGTTTTGAACACCCCCGGCTGAAGTAGAGTCAAGTGGCATAACGCATAACGGTTGATAATGTTGATAATCGAAATGTCATGTCGGTAACTGGGCCGGTCGGGCAGATGCAGTGACAAATATTTTCGCTATATTTGCATGAGAATATGTAACGCTGCCCGCATGGAGGCTGCAATTACAATCATATAACCACTTCCCGACAACAATGCCTTTCCCATCCCAGACTGATAGCCCACAGCGCAACTTTACGCCCAGACAACCGAAAAAAGACTCAATGTACGACACCGGCGGACGCCTTGCACCTCGTGATACTGAGGTGGAAGAGGCTGTGCTGGGTGCGCTCATGCTTGAAAAGGATGCCTATACAACTGTCTGCGACCTGCTGAAGCCGGAAAGCTTCTACGATCCGCGGCATCAGTTGATTTATACAGCCATACAGCAGCTTGGTGCAAGTCAGCAGCCTATCGACATGCTAACCGTCACCGAGCGCCTGCGTGCCAACGGTGATCTTGAGAAGGTCGGCGGCCCCATTGTCATATCCCAGCTTACCGCCAAGGTGGCTTCTGGTGCCCATGTGGAGTTTCATGCGCGGATTGTGGCTCAGAAATATCTGGCCCGCGAACTGATAAATTTCGCATCCGACATAGAAGGGAAAGCCTTCGATGAGAGCAATGACGTGGACGATTTGTTGCAGGAGGCTGAAGGGAAACTGTTTGAGATTTCGCAGCGCAACGTCAAAAAGGATGTAACGCAGATTGATCCCGTTGTGGCCCAGGCTATCGAGCAGATTGAAGCCGCGGCAAACAGGGAGAGTGGTCTATCTGGTCTTGAGACCCAGTTCCACGAGCTTGACAAGCTGACATCCGGCTGGCAGAACTCCGACCTCATCATCATTGCCGCCCGTCCGGCCATGGGTAAAACGGCCTTTGTGCTGTCCATGGCAAAGAATATGGCGGTGAATGTGAACACTCCGGTTGCCATTTTCTCGCTTGAAATGAGCAACCTGCAGCTGGTGAACCGTCTTATAAGCAATGTGTGTGAAATCGAGGGTGAGAAAATAAAGAGCGGACGCCTTACCGATGCCGACTGGGACAAGCTGATGAGTGGTGTCAAGGGACTGTATTCCGCGCCTCTTTATATAGATGATACCCCTTCGCTGTCGATTTTCGAACTGCGGACCAAAGCCCGTCGTCTGGTCCGGGAGCATCAAGTCAAGATTATAATAATTGACTACCTTCAGCTCATGAACGCCTCGGGTATGAAGTTCGGTTCGCGCGAGCAGGAGGTCAGCATGATTTCACGTTCGCTGAAACAGTTGGCCAAGGAGCTTAACATACCTATCATAGCACTTAGTCAGCTCAACCGTTCTGTCGAGACCCGTGGGGCCGACAACCAGAGCAAGCGTCCGCAGCTGAGCGACCTCCGTGAGTCGGGTGCCATCGAGCAGGACGCCGATATCGTATGCTTCATTCACCGTCCGGAATATTATCTGCACAGCGGCGAGGATGCCGAAGGCAACGACATCCGCGGTCTGGCCGAATTCATTGTGGCCAAGCACCGTAGCGGTAAGGTGGATGATGTGAAGATGCGTTTCGTGAGCCGTTTTGCCCGTTTCCAGAATTGGGATGAGAATACCCTGACCACACGTCATATAGTGGGTTCGCGTCTTAATGGCGCCGGTGACGAGCAGGGTGAAGCCCCCGACCCGTTTGCCGGAGCGCCAGCACCTTTTTCGGGCGGAACCGCCGACATTACTTCCGATGATGGAGCGCCTCCATTCTGATAACCCTATAATATCTTTAATAACCCATATATAGTCACCGGTTTACATAACCTGCTGCAGAGATGAAGACAATCGACAGAGAAACAGTGCAACGCATTCTCGACACGGCCAACATTGTGGAGGTCGTGAGTGATTTCGTGCATCTGCGCAGGCGTGGTGCGAACTATATCGGGTTGTGTCCGTTCCATAGCGAACGCACCCCTTCGTTCTCCGTGTCTCCCTCCCGTGGAATCTGCAAGTGTTTCAGTTGCGGCAAGGGGGGCAGTCCGGTCAACTTCATCATGGAGCATGAGCAGCTCACCTACTGGGAGGCTCTGAGGTGGCTGGCCAACAAATATCACATCGAGATTCAGGAGCACGACATCACCGACGATGAGCGGCGCGAGATGAACGACCGCCAGGGGATGATGGCGGCCAATGATTTCGCTATGGCTCATTTCGAGCACAATATGCAGGACACTGCTGACGGTCGGGAGATAGGATTGGCATATTTCAGGGAACGAGGCATCAACGACTGGGCCATAAAACGTTTTCATCTCGGATATTCACTTGACAAACGCAACGACCTGCTGAACGCAGCAAAGGAAGCGGGCCTGAATGAAAAATATTTGGTTGATACGGGGCTTTGTATCCGTACGGACCGCGGTGACCTGTATGACCGTTTCAAGGCTAGGGTGATGTATCCCGTATTCACCATCTCCGGCAAGGTGGTGGCCTTCGGTGGCCGTACTTTGCGTAAGGATAAGGAGGTGGCCAAATACGTAAACTCGCCCGAATCCCTTATCTACAGCAAAAGCCGTGAACTTTATGGCCTGTATCAGGCCAAGCAGGCTATTGTGAAAAAAGACAAGTGTATCCTTGTCGAGGGCTACATGGATGTGATCTCCATGCATCAGCAGGGGGTGGAGAATGTAGTGGCCTCTTCGGGAACTTCGCTTACCCAGGGGCAGATACGGTTGATACACCGGTTCACTGAAAATGTCACTGTAATCTACGACAGCGACCCTGCCGGGATAAAGGCTTCGCTGCGAGGAATCGACCTGTTACTGGCTGAGGGGCTGAATATCAAGGTGCTCCTTTTGCCCGATGGAGATGATCCCGATTCATTTGCCCAGACACACACTTCCGAACAGGTAGAGGAATATCTGCAGCAGAATGAGGTGGATTTCATCAAGTTCAAGATGGATATTCTGTTGAAGGACTGTGATAACGACCCTGTGAAGCGTTCAAAGGTGCTTGGCAGCATATTGCAGTCGATTGCGAATATCCCGGTGGAACTTACACGTTCGTTCTATGTAAAAGAATGTGCGTTGAGATTCGGCATTCAGGAGGCTGTTCTTTTGCGGCAGCTGAAAGCCGATATTGCCAAAGTGCGGGAGAATGCGGCAAAAAATGAACAACGCCGGGAAGCCATAGCCTCGATAGGCGATGCTGCAGATGGCAATGCCGACGCACACGCAGATGGCGACACCACAGTGTCGGCGGAAAACGGGAAAGAACAGCAGCCGGACTCAGTTTCCGGTGACGCGCATGAGGCATCCACGCATGCCAGCGTGCTTGAGCCTCAGGAAAGGGCATTGTTGCGTCTGGTGGTGAAATACGGCATGCTCCCGTTCTGTGACGCACAGGATGGAGAGGAGGGCGCTCCGATCAATGTGCTTGAATATGTACGGGAGGATCTGGAGGTGGACAACATGTCGTTCTCGAATCCGGTTTTTGCCCGCATATATGCTGCGGCACAGGCTTTGTACGATGAGGAGTGGAGCAGCGCGTATGCCGTGCATTATGAGCAGGCTCTCATGCGCCGTACACAAACCGAGCAAGAGGGGAGAGCACTGTTGCAGAAAACAGCAAAAACAACTGAGGAGATAAACACCGGCGAGATAAAACTGAAAGAGAAGTGTGATGCCCAGTTTGCAGCCGATCTGCAGGAATTCGCCCTTAATTTTCTTGTGCGGAATCTGATTTCGCATCCTGACGACGAGATGCGCAAGGTAGTGACCGACCTCGTGGCGGAGAAACATCAGTTGAGCAAGATATATTACAAGACCACCAAAATTGAAACTGATGTGGACCGCCTCGGCGATCTTGTGCCGAGAGCGCTGATAGCGTTGAAATATGACATGGCGCGTTGTTATGCCGAGGATGTGCGCACCCGTATAAATGATTTGCAGAAGTCGCCGGGCGGCTACGATCTGCAGGAAGTGCTTAAACTTATGGAACAGCAGAAGAAATGGCAGGAATTTTGTGCAAGGCTTGCCACAAGTATCGGTGAACGGGTATACGAACCGTTGCGTTAAAAACGCGTTCAAAAAGAGATGCCTGTTTGCACTTTTCCCTTATTGCTCCCCAAACCGGTCAGACAATCTTAAAAAAGTTGGGGAATTACATAAAAATTTCAGTATTAATTTGTAAATTTGGCGGAGTTAGCTGTGGCGTGGAGCCTTTTTGAGCCACGCACAGGCTAATCTCTGTAGATATATAACCTTAGATATACCATATTGTATAACTCTATACCATAGAAACATAAACAATCCAAATAAATTTTTAGATTTTATCTAATTATGGCAGATAATAAAGAAAAATTGTTCACGCAGTTTCCACCGGTGAGCTATGACACATGGCGCGCCAAAGTGGATGCGGACCTGAAAGGTGTTCCGTTTGAGAAAAAGCTGGTGTGGCGTACGAACGAAGGTTTCAACGTTCAGCCTATGTATCAGCGTGGCGATATCGCCGATCTGAAAACCACCGATTCTCTCCCCGGTGAATTTCCGTATGTCAGGGGTACACGCACGGACAATAACTGGCTTACACGTCAGGAGATTCTGGCAGCTGATCCGGCCGAGGCCAACAAGCAGGCTCTCGAAGTGCTTGGCAGAGGTGTGAATTCTCTTGGCTTCAAGCTGAAGGAGCCTTCGGTAGAAGCTGTCGCAACATTGTTGAAAGGCATCGACCTTGAAGCTGTGGAAATCAACTTCGCTTCATGTCCGCGTAAGGCCATTGACCTTGCAAAGGCTCTGGTGGAATATCTGAAGGAGAATAAGCTCGAGGATAAATTCCACGGTTCGATTGACTTCAATCCGTACAAACGCGCATTCCGTCATGGTGCGGAAGTTGACAATAATGCTATTGTAGCCGATGCCAAGGCGATGCTCGACACTGTGGCCAGCGTGCCCGGTCTCCGTTGCCTTGCTGTTGATTCCGTTGTGTTCAACAACTCCGGTGCATATATTTTCCAGGAACTCGGTTATGCTTTGGCCTGGGGTGCCGAATGGCTCACACTCCTTACAGAAGCCGGAGTAGAGGCTTCGGAAGTGGCACGCCGCGTGAAATTCAATATGGGTATCTCCAGCAACTATTTCATGGAGCTGGCCAAATTCCGTGCCGCACGCATGCTGTGGGCTCAGATTGTGGCCCAATATAAGCCCGCCGATCTTGAATCGGCCAAGATGATGGCTCATGCCGAGACATCGCGCTTCAACCAGACCATCTATGACGCCCATGTCAACCTGCTGCGCAGCCAGACCGAGACAATGTCGGCAGCCCTTGCCGGTGTCGACTCCATCACAGTCACTCCGTTTGACGCTCCATACAAGACTCCGGATGAATTCTCGGAACGCATAGCACGCAACCAGCAGCTTCTGCTGAAGGAGGAGAGCCATCTTGACAAGGTGGTTGACCCCGCAGGCGGTTCATATTATGTGGAGACCCTTACAGTGTCCATCGCCAACGAGGCTTGGAAACTCTTCCTTGACGTTGAGGAGAAAGGTGGTTTCACCGCCTGTGTTAACTCAGGTGACGTTCAGGCTACGGTAAACGCTTCCTGCGAAAAGCGTCATCAGGACATGGCCCGCCGCAAAGAGATTCTGCTCGGAACCAACCAGTTCCCCAACTTCAACGAATTTGCTGCAGAGAAAATACAGAACGACGGTTGCTGCTGCGCCAAAGAGGAATCGCACTCATGCGGATGCGCCGCCGAGGGTGAAGCTACCCGCGCTCTGCGCACCGACCGCCAGGCAAGCGATTTCGAGGCTCTCCGTCTTGCAACCGAACATGCATCGAACCGTCCGAAAGTGTTCATGCTCACCATCGGTAATCTGGCCATGCGTCTGGCACGTGCCCAGTTCTCCAGCAACTTCTTCGGTTGTGCCGGTTATGAAATCATTGACAACATCGGTTTCAACACCGTGGAGGAAGGTATCAACGCGTCGATGGAAAAAGGCGCGGATGTGGTTGTGCTGTGTTCGTCGGACGACGAGTATGCCACCTTCGCTCCCGAGGCATTTAAGATGCTCGACGGCCGTGCAGAGTTTGTAGTGGCCGGTGCTCCCGCTTGCACCGAGGAACTTCAGGCACTCGGCATCCAGAATTTCATTCATGTCCGCAGCAATGTGCTTGAAACTCTCCGTCAGTTCAATCAAAGACTTCTTAAAAAGTAAATGCAAAAGCCATGAAACCCGATTTCAAAAATATCAACATCATAGCCGACGCATTTGCAGCGCCGGCAGCAGCCCCTGTGGCAACCGGAGAGGACTGGCTCACCCCTGAACTCATCTCGGTCAAACCCGTATATACCAAATCAGATCTGGAAGGTATGGAGCATCTGGACTATGTGGCCGGTCTGCCTCCGTTCCTCCGTGGCCCGTACAGCGGCATGTATGCCATCCGCCCCTGGACAATCCGTCAGTATGCCGGTTTCTCCACTGCGGCAGAATCCAACGCTTTCTATCGCCGTAACCTTGCTTCCGGTCAGAAAGGACTTTCGGTGGCATTCGACCTTGCCACACACCGTGGCTACGACGCCGACCATCCCCGTGTGGTAGGCGACGTAGGTAAAGCCGGTGTAAGTATCTGCTCGGTAGAGGATATGAAGGTGCTTTTCGACGGTATCCCCCTGAACAAGATGTCCGTGTCCATGACCATGAACGGTGCCGTTCTTCCCGTGTTGGCTTTCTATATCAACGCCGGTCTGGAGCAGGGTGCCAAACTCGAGGAGATGGCCGGAACAATCCAGAACGACATCCTCAAGGAGTTCATGGTGCGTAACACCTATATATATCCCCCCGAATTCTCGATGCGTATTATCGCCGATATCTTTGAATACACATCGCAGAACATGCCGAAATTCAACTCTATCTCGATTTCGGGCTATCACATGCAGGAGGCCGGTGCTACATGCGACATCGAGCTCGCCTACACTTTGGCCGACGGTCTGGAGTATCTGCGTGCGGGTGTTAATGCAGGTATGGATATCGACTCGTTCGCACCCCGTCTGAGCTTCTTCTGGGCTATCGGTATGAACTTCTTCATGGAGGTGGCCAAGATGCGTGCCGCACGTATGTTGTGGGCAAAGATCGTAAGCCAGTTCAACCCGAAGAATCCGAAGTCGCTGGCTCTGCGTACACACTCCCAGACGTCGGGATGGTCGCTTACTGAGCAGGATCCCTTCAACAACGTGGGCCGTACATGTATCGAGGCTATGGGTGCTGCCCTGGGTCATACACAGAGTCTGCATACCAACGCACTTGACGAGGCAATCGCGCTTCCCACCGACTTCTCTGCCCGTATCGCCCGTAACACCCAGATCTACATTCAGGAAGAGACATACGTCTGCAAGGAGATTGACCCGTGGGCCGGTTCTTACTACGTTGAGTCGCTGACCAACGAGATAGCTCACCGCGCATGGGAGCACATCCAGGAGATTGAAAAACTCGGCGGTATGGCCAAGGCCATCGAGACCGGTCTGCCCAAGCTCCGCATCGAGGAGGCTGCAGCCCGTACTCAGGCCCGTATCGACTCCGGCCGTCAGACTATCGTCGGTATCAACAAATACCGTCTCGACCACGAAGATCCCATCGATATCCTTGAAATCGACAATACCGAGGTGCGCAACGAACAGTGCGCTCGCCTGGAGACATTGCGCAAGGATCGCGACGAGGCTGCCGTGAAGAAGGCACTTGCCGACATCACCGAATGCGTGCGCACCAAGAAGGGCAATCTGCTCGACCTCGCTGTGAAAGCAGCCGGCCTGCGTGCGTCGCTGGGAGAGATTTCCGATGCCTGCGAAGAGGTTGTCGGTCGTTATAAAGCTGTAATCAGAACAATTTCAGGAGTGTATTCAGCAGAAACAAAGAATGATCCCGATTTCCTCAAGGCTCAGCAGTTGACAGAGGAATTCGCAAAACGAGAAGGCCGTCAGCCGCGTATAATGATAGCTAAAATGGGCCAGGACGGTCACGACCGTGGTGCAAAGGTTGTGGCCACAGGTTATGCCGACTGCGGTTTCGACGTCGACATGGGCCCGCTGTTCCAGACTCCGGCCGAGGCCGCCCGTCAGGCCGTTGAGAACGACGTGCATTTCCTTGGCGTGTCGTCGCTGGCAGCCGGTCACAAGACCCTTGTGCCGCAGGTGATCGAGGAACTGAAGAAGCTCGGCCGCGAGGATATCATTGTTGTAGCAGGCGGTGTCATCCCCGCTCAGGATTACGACTTCCTTTATAAGGCCGGCGTGGCTGCCATCTTCGGTCCCGGTACACGGATTCCGTTGGCAGCTATCCGTATGCTTGAAATCTACAAGGGTGAGGAATAATTTTAATTATGACCCTCGCTAACTGAAAGTAAATGCAGACGTTGTGCCGATATTCTGAATTTTGACACAACGCCATAACCACTGATAAATGCGGTGCGATTTTTGTGCGCAGGCACAAGAGACGCACCGCATGGTTTATTTACGCGGCATATACCTGCAAATTGATGAAATCATTGTCATGGAGAAATGTCGATTTCCATGTGCCGGAATTTCGGCTTGCCTGTTATGGTACTTTTGGGGGCTATATCCCCGGAGGCTGGTCAGTAATTAGACCCGATAGGATTTTGATAGAATTTTTATTGAAATTCTATCGGATTTCAGTAAGATTCTGCGGATTAGGGCGCGGAAAGTTTGCCGGTGTCAGATTTAATTGTTAACTTTGCAGCCGCTAAGAGCGGGGAATGTATTCTCCAGTCAAGGCAAAACCATTACAAACCACTTATTAATCTTTTTAGATGGCAACAAAAATTAGACTGCAACGTCATGGTCGTAAGAACTATGCGTTCTATCCTATTGTTATCGCCGATAGCAGGGCACCACGAGATGGTAGATTTATTGAAAGGATAGGTTCCTATAATCCGAACACTAATCCTGCTACAATTACTCTTAACTTCGAGCGCGCTTTGTATTGGGTTAACGTTGGTGCTCAGCCCACCGACACTGTACGCAGCATCCTTTCGAACGAAGGTGTGTTGCTGATGAAACACCTTCAGGGTGGTGTTAAAAAAGGCGCTTTCGACGAAGCTGAGGCTCAGAAGCGTTTCGATGCCTGGAAAGCTAAAAAGCAGCAGGCTGTCGACGCAATGAAGACTTCGATGGCTTCGAAGAAAGAACTGGCTGTTAAAGAGCGTCTGGAAGCTGAAAAAGCCCAGAACGCAGCAAAGGCAGAAGCTGTGGCTAAGAAGAAGGCCGAAATCGCTGCTGCCAAAGCTGCCGAGGAAGCTGCAAACGCACCTGCCGAAGAGGCAGCTGCTGAGGAAGCTCCCGCAGCAGAAGCTGCTGAATAAGCAGCGGTGTAACCCCGAAATGTTCAGATGGCGGTGTGCTTTGTTTGCATGGCACATCGCCATCTTCATTTTCAGGTCAGTCAACAAAATATTTCAACTTAATGTTGTTGATTTACCTGAGTATCGTAAAAATTGGCTACATTTGCCTTCAAACTGAAATCCGGGTGCATGGTGATCACGAGCCAGGGTGTGTCACGTGCCAAAGGCACGTCCCTACGAAAAGGGGATAACTACCGTGCTGATTTGTCCATGCGCTGAAATAGCTATTTAAAACAAACTCTTGTATTTGATAATGATACTGACAGCTATCTCCGACTACGCAAGCGCTCAATATCTGCTCCAGTTCTTTATAGATAACGCCGGCTATTGGCTGGTGTTCCTGTTCATGGTGATCGAAAGCTCGTTTTTACCCTTCCCCTCGGAAGTGGTGGTTCCTCCGGCCGCTTATCTTGCAGTGACCAAAGGAGATATGAACGTGTTCCTGATTGTTCTTGTTGCAACCGCCGGTGCGGTGGTGGGCGCATTGATCAATTATTTCCTGTCGGTATGGCTCGGGCGCCCCATCGTGTATGCGTTCGCCAACAGCCGTCTTGGCCATGCCTGCCTGATTGATCAGGCGAAGGTGGAGAAGGCAGAAAAATATTTCGACAAGCACGGGGCCATATCAACCTTTATCGGGCGTCTGATTCCTGCTGTGCGTCAGTTGATTTCCATCCCGGCCGGACTGGCCCGTATGAATATCGGTGCATTTGTGATTTTCACTGCGCTTGGTGCAATGGTCTGGAACTGCATATTGGCGGCCCTCGGCTACTGGCTTGGCAAAACCGTGCCTCTCGCAATGCTTTACGAGAGTGTGGAAAAATATAACCATTATTTCACTGTAGGCGGTCTGATACTTCTGTTGCTGTGTCTGCTTTATATTCTGTGGAATGCGCTCAAGCGTCGTGATACATCCGATGCGCGTGCTAAGAACCAGTGATTGCCAACCGGCCATAATGAATTAAATAAACTTCTCTCAATGCTTGTATCCCCCTCAATTTTAGCCGCTGACTTCCTGAATCTCGGGCGCGACATAGAGATGCTTAACAGCAGTGACGCCGATATGATTCACTGCGATGTGATGGACGGTGTTTTCGTTCCGAACATCTCATTCGGCTTTCCTGTAATCAAACAAGTTGCGTCGATAGCGACAAAACCTCTCGATGTGCATCTGATGATTGTAAATCCACAGAACTATATCGGGGCGGTGCGTGATGCCGGCGCTGCATTGATGAATGTACATCAGGAAGCCTGTGTGCATCTGCACAGAACCATCTGCGCCATAAAGGATGCAGGCATGAAGGCTGCGGTGACACTGAACCCGTCGACCCCGGTGGAAATGCTGGAGGATGTGATAGACGAACTCGACATGGTTCTGCTTATGTCGGTCAATCCCGGTTTCGGAGGACAGAAATTCATTGAGAACACGTTGAAAAAAATCAGACGTCTGCGTGCCATGATTGAAGTTTCGCAATCAAATGCGCTTATTGAAATCGATGGTGGCGTAAACGCCAATACCGCGCCTAAACTTTCCGAGGCAGGAGCCGATGTGCTTGTGGCCGGCAGCTATGTTTTCAATGCGGCCGATCCGCATGCGGCCATCCATTCGCTAAAGTCGCTTTGAAAATCCGGTGCCTGATTGTTGCAGCGCCGGCAAATTTAGTTTGTATTCTCAAATATCCCGACACAGGGCGTGACCCGGTGACGGGATATTATTTTTTATACACATATCATATTTTACAGGATAATACCTGTATTTCCGATGAATTATAGTATCTTTGTGAGAATCAATCTTGCAATGATATGAATGAGGAGTCGTTGAGCCAGCTCTATCTCAAGGATACGGCTTTCGGAGAGCTTATGCAGCGGCGCATTTTCAATGTGCTGCTTGTGGCATCGCCTTACGATGCTTTCATGATGGAGGAAGACGGGCGAGTGGAGGAACAACTGTACAACGAGTATGTTGCCCTGAACCTGTCGTCGCCGCCGCGCATCACTCGTGTGGCCAACATCAACGGTGCACTTGAGATGATGAACGCCAAGCACTTCGATCTTGTGATTGCCATGCCCGGCATGGACATCAGCGATACTTTCACTACGGCCAAGACCATCAAGACCGAATTTCCCGATGTGCCCATCGTGGTGCTGACTCCGTTTTCCAAAGAGGTGTCGCGCACGTTGGCCAAGGAGGATCTCTCCGGCATCGATTATGTGTTCTCATGGCTCGGGAACGTGGACCTTTTGCTCGCGATCATAAAATTGCTTGAGGACAAGATGAATGCCGAGCATGATGTGCTCAATGTTGGTGTGCAGATGATTCTGATGGTGGAGGATTCCGTAAGATTCTATTCATCCATATTGCCGCATCTGTATAAATTCCTGCTGAAGCAGAGCAAGGCGTTCTCAACAGAGGCTCTGAACGAGCATGAGCAGATGCTGCGCATGCGCGGGCGTCCCAAAGTGATGCTGGCGCGAACCTATGAGGAGGCCATGGAGCTGTACTCCAAGTTTTCCGACAAGATGCTGGGGGTGATTACGGATGTGTCGTTCATGCGTGAGGGGAAGAAGGACGCACATGCCGGACTTCAGTTTGCCGCACATGTGCGGCATTGCGATCCGTATCTTCCTATCATAGTGGAGTCAACCGAGAGCGAAAACCGGGGAAAGGTCGGTGCTTTCGATGGGCTGTTTCTTGACAAGACATCGAAAAAATTGCCGGTCGATCTGGAAAAGACAGTGAAGGAGTGTTTCGGATTCGGAGATTTTTCGTTTAAGGATCCTCATACGGGGCATGAAATCATGCGTGTGTCGTCGGTCAACGAGCTGCAGAAGCGCATGTACGACATCCCCTCGGAGTCGTTGCTGTATCATGCCCGGCGCAACGACATTTCCCGCTGGCTGTATTCCCGTGCCATGTTCCCGTTGGCTGATGTGGTCAAGAACCATAGATTCAATTCGCTGGAGGAGGCTCCTGCCGTGAAACGCCTGTTTTTCGATCTGATTGTGAAGTATCGCAAGATGAAAAACAGGGGAGTGGTGGCGGAATTCCGCAAGGACCGTTTCGACTACTACTCGAACTTCGCCCGCATCGGGCAGGGATCGCTCGGCGGAAAAGGCCGTGGTCTCGCTTTTATCGACTCTATAATAAAAAAGCATCCTGAGTGCGACAGTTTCAATGGCGTTGCCATCAGTATTCCGCGCACGGTGGTGCTCTGCACCGATATTTTCGATGAGTTCATGGCCGATAACGACCTGTATCCGCTTGCATTGAGCGACGCTCCCGACGATGTTATCCTGCAGGCATTTCTCAAGGCGAGGCTGCCTGAACGGGTGCGCGACGATCTGGCGGCCCTGACCGAAGTGGTCGACAGGCCGTTGGCCATACGGTCGTCGAGTATTCTCGAGGACTCCCATTACCAGCCATTTGCCGGGGTATATTCCACCTACATGATTCCGCACGTAGAGAACCAGACGGTTATGTCGGAACTGCTCACCAGCGCAATCAAAGGTGTGTATGCATCCGTTTTCTACGCAGAAAGCAAGGCATATATGACGGCTACATCGAATGTGATTGACCAGGAGAAGATGGCGGTCATCATTCAGGAAGTAGTAGGCAAGGATGTGGACGGTTTTTATTTCCCATCGTTCTCCGGAGTGGGACGTTCGCTGAATTATTATCCCATCAACGACGAGACACCGCAGGACGGCGTGGCCGAAGTTGCCATAGGATTGGGAAAATATATCGTTGACGGTGGCAGAGCGCTTCGCTTTTCGCCGGTACATCCGGGAAAAGTGCTTCAGACATCGACACTCGATCTGGCATTGCGCGACACCCAGCGTAATCTCTATTGCCTGGATCTGAACGAGGTAAACAACCAGTTCAAGGTCGACGATTCGTTTAATCTTACCCGTAAATCCGTGCAGGATTTCAAAGATACCGATGCTTTGCGGCTGATGGTGTCGACGTTCAACGTTAACGACCAGATGCTGCGCGATTCGGCCGAAGGGATGGGCCGGAAGGTCGTGACATTCGCCAATATGTTGCGCGACAAGGCGTTCCCGTTGGCCGAGGCTGTAAATTTCATGCTCACGGAAGGGCAGAACGAGATGCAGCGGCCGGTGGAGATTGAATTTGCCGGTAACGTTGACGCAGCGGCTTCTGGCTCCGGAGCGCATAAAGGGCACATCTACTGGCTGCAGATACGGCCCATTATCGACCGCAAGGCCGATGTTGACCCACAGCTGCTGCAATTGGGCAACGAGCATCTGATTCTGCGCAGTACCACTGCGCTTGGGCATGGCACCACCGACAATGTCAGCAAGATCCTGTATGTCCGTCCCGACAATTTCTCCTCATTGCACAATGTGGCAATCGGCGCAGAGATTGCGGAACTTAACCGCCAGTTTGTGGAGACAGGGGAGGGGTATATCCTCATCGGTCCCGGACGCTGGGGGTCGAGCGACAATGCTTTGGGCATTCCGGTGCGTTGGGCTGATATATCTAATGCCCGTCTGATTGTTGAGACGGCATTGTCGAACTATCGTATAGAACCGAGCCAGGGTACACACTTTTTCCAGAACCTCACCTCGGCCGGAGTGGGATATTTTACCGTGAATCCTTTCGGGCACGATGATTATATCGATTTTGAATGGCTTGAAAAATGTGATGCCGACTATGAAAGCACACATGTTAGAGTTGTCAGATTTGAATCTCCGCTGCTTATAGGCATCGACGGCAAAAAGGGGATGGGTGTAGTGAGAAAACCCTCTCCTGAAGCCGACCCTCCTGGTGTGTAGCCTGTGTCATTCCTTAATGTTTCAACTAACTTAAATTTTTATACCATGAACAAAAGAAATTTATTGTTTTTAACAGTTTGGACATTGTCTGGCTTTTTAAGCTATCAAGCATTTGCCGACGATGGAAATACCACAGAAATCAGAACGCTTACACCCGAAATTGAAATATCAAAAGAAGGTGTATTGACAACTTCTCTTTCGCCGATATGGGAGTTGCAGTTATCTAATGAGGATGCTAATCAGAATCAGTCCTCGATGGCAGTTGCTAACGGTTATATATATATGTGCGTTGATTATTATTCTGGAGAGAAAAAAGGGAAGTTATTCATAAGACGTTATGCCTGTGATTCCGGTCAGGAAACAGAGTTTTTGATTGACTTTCAGGATTTAGATTATTTTGGAGCAAAATATCCTCATAGTTTTCCATTTGTTGTAAGTGACGACAGCGGGTCTTTGTATGTAGCACAAGCAAGTGAATATGATGGCAAGTTTCATATCAATTATGTTGAGATTGATCAGGCAACCATGACTTTGAAAACAGACGTGATTTATAACATTTCCAAAGAGATGTCAATTCAAAAGGTTTGGATGGAACGGATTTCAGATGTCAAGGGCGATCTTAAATCAACATCATTTGAGTTCAAAGCTGTTTTTGCCGGGATTCCGCCTCAGACGTCGGGGGGTATCAATAACTACGCTAACTATCTGTTGGATTGCCATAATGGAAAATTGACAATTACACTATGTCAGTTGGATTATCATGCTCAACATAATAAAGACAGGAACATTCTGCCCAGCATAGCATACCATCCGATTGAGTCAGATGTTTATGCGTTTTCCGGAGTTTGGTATATCGGTTCATCTTATACCTGGATGACACCTGAAATAAGAAATGATGTTAAAGGGGAAAAAGAGATATGGCTTGCTACCACCGGGAAATACTGTCGCGGATTTTGCCCATTCATTCATAATGGTAAAGTGTACGGTGTCTATGCTTCAACAAATGCAAAACCTGATGGATGCAAGTTTAGTATGGTAAAATGGGAAGAAGAAAGGACTATAACCGATGAAATGAGGGTTGCATCCTTTCCGGCCGTGGCCTTTGCGGTAAATGAGGATAAAGATATTTACCATAGTATTACCCAGTTGGCAGTTGCAAAAGACGCTACGCCTGTAAAGCGGACGTCTGGAGAAACAGTGACGAACTTATATGTTTGTTCTCCCGGCGCGGGTATAGCTGCATATGCGCTCAAGACAGTAGACAGCACACCGACGTCTATCAGAGACCTAATAGAAAGCGACAAAAATGGAGTGGAGTACGCCGACAAATGTTTGAAATTCAATACAAAGTATGAAAGTCAAGTTATTTCTATCTATAATGTGTCAGGCAATCATATTGCTGACATAACAATAACTGACGGCGTTGCTGACTTGAACGGACTTAGTGCCGGATTTTATGTGGCTGTGACGCCGGCCGGAACTTATAAAATTTGCCGCTGATGTTTCGTTGGCTAAGTCAATCTGAAATTATGAATGAAGATTTCTGATTGAATATTATGTTATAAAATTCAATTCCCGGTTGTTGACGTTGTATTTTGCGAAACGCCAGTAACCGGGAATTAGTTTCTTTAAGGTCTGTGATTGCTTGTAAAAAAGTGGCAATGATTATTTTGATTTCAAAGGTGTAGAGTTTCCGCTGGTTGATATTATATTTGTGTCTGGAATCGGGACGCAAAATATGCTGGGGTTAGCCGTTGGAAAGATTGTAGTATTTGTTCTATAATCGCGGTTATGTAAAATAGAATTATGGAGAGATATGCCCTCTTGATGGATATTCAATCACGGAATCGACGCTCCGCGCCGTGATTCTCATTCATGTGTACTGACCACGCGCTATAAGATGACGCTCTTCTGGCGAGTTATAACAGATGCCCTGAAAATGGAAGAAGTAAATGCACCGTGTTTTCGGTTTGACCCCTGAAAATTCTGTATTGCCACAAAACAAACGCTGCGCCGGACAGATTTTCCGACGCAGCGTCTAAAGCTTTCTATAATTTACTATGATTAAAGCAGAATAATAAAGTGCAATTATTTGGAAGCTTCAATGGAATCTTTACGATACTGTTTCATAAGCTTCTCCAGTTCCAGAGATGCTTTGCGTGCACGTGTACCGGCAGCCTTGTTGCCATTCTCGACATTCAGTTTGGCTTCTTTCTCAAAAGTAGCGCAAAGTTCGCAGATTTTTTCTACTAATTCTTTCATTTTGGTGTGAGTTTAAATTGGTTGATATTGATTATTAATGAATTGGCAAATCATTCCAAGCTTATGAAATAAGGATGTAAGATTGACGTGGTTACAATTAATATCGCTTTCAAATGCAAATATAACAAGTTTTTTTTATTTGATAGATTTTTTGTCAAAAAAATTCAAAATATCTGATTTTTTGCATATGTTAAGAAAATAAGTTAATATGAGGATGTTACGGTGCAATATAGTAAAACAATCCTATCCCGGAATAAGAATCGCAAGAGGTTGCGGATAAACAATAGTTGCCGGTGATTGGTTTTAATTTTGTAACTTTGAGCGTAATTATCAGGATTCATACAAGAGCCGAGGACAGACTGTTAAGTAGACAAACCCCTATCCATCATGATTGTAGCATCGAAGAAGAGAAAAGAGAATATAGCTGAATATCTGCTTTATATGTGGCAGATAGAGGACCTTATCAGGGCTAACGGTCTTGACATAGATAAAATCAGGACCAACATAATAGACAAATTTAACCTTGATGAGACGCAGCGCCGGGAAATGACCGAATGGTATGAGTCCCTGATCGATATGATGCGCCGGGAAGGTGTGACTGAGCATGGCCACCTGCAGATGAACAAGAATATCCTCAATCAGCTTGTGCAGCTGCATCAGGCGTTGCTGAAAGATCCTGCGTTTCCGGAGTATACGGCCGAATTTTACCGCGCCCTACCCTATATCGTGGAGTTGCGCGGAAAGGCCGGTGAGAATCAGGTGGGAGAAATCGAGACCTGCTTCACTGCGTTGTACGGGATGCTTATGATGCGCCTGCAACAGAAGGAAACCTCAGAAGCAACGCGGAACGCCATTGCCCAGATTAGCCGGTTCATTGCATTGCTGTCTAAGGATTTTCATCTTGATGAGGAGGACAAGCTGTTCAAGCATGATGACGATGCAGCGGATGCTGTGACCACGCCTCCGGTGCAATAAAAGAAACTCAGTTCTCCCCTTCCGATATGGCCGCATCGTTTGTGATGCGTGCTATTTCCGTAGCCTTACTTGTCTTGGCACCTAATGCTACGATTTTTCGAGCGGTTATCATGATGTTGCCGTTGCCGTCGGCCATGCGTTTGCGCGCCTGATTGTATGCGCTGGTGGCGGCATCGAGATGTTTACTGATGTTGTCGAGATCTGACATGAAATTGGTGAATTTGTCAAGCATCGTCCCACTCAGACGGGCAATCTCCTGAACATTACGTGTTGCAGCATCCTGTTTCCATAGCTGCTCAAGCATTTTCAGTGCCGCAATCAGATGCGTCGGCGATGTCAGCAGAACCCGTTTGGCATATGCCTCTTCCCAAATGTCGGGCTGAATCTGCATCAAAGCCATGTATGCGCCTTCGTTTGGGATGAACATCATCACGAAATCGAGTTTTTTGTCGCCCACAAGGTCCTGATATTTTTTTTCGGAAAGCTCGGCGATGTGGCGACGCACAGAGGCAAGATGTCTTTTGGACGCCTCCATACTTTCTTCCGGCTGGGAATCTGAATTGATGTAATCGATATAGGCGCTCAGCGATACCTTAGAATCAATTACCACACAACGCCCGTCGGGATAATACACCACTACGTCAGGCCTGAGCTGTCGCCCGTTTGTGTCGGTGATTTTACTGCCGTCGGGATTGACAGTCACCTGTGTGTCAAAATGTATCCCCTTTTTTAAGCCCGACATTTCAAGCATGCGCTCCAGAATCATTTCACCCCAGTCGCCCTGCACTTTCGAATCGCCTTTCAATGCGCGGGTAAGATGCTGTGCCTCCTCCCCTATTGTCCGGTTCAGATCCATGAGGTTCTTGATTTCGGTCTGGAGCGAGAACCGCTCACGCGCCTCACGGTTGTATGCTTCGGTCACCTCTTTTTTGAATCCTTCAAGATTGGTTTTCAGTGGTTCAAGCAGCTCGGATAGGCGGCGTTCGGAGTTCTCGCGGAAACTGGCCGTATGCATCTGAAAAATCTCGTTTGCCACGTTCCTGAAATGCTCCGATGCATTTTTGCGTTGTTCGTCGGCAGCCTCTTGTCTGACCTGTAGTTCCTTACGGGCTGAGTCAAGCCGTTCAGTCAAAGCTGCCGATTCAGCCTGTGCATCGGCGATCCTGCCCTTGAGCGAGTCAATCTGGGTGCGCAGGTTCTCATTCTCTTTTCTGGCATCATTGGCCGCATGGCTGCGTTCGGCCAGTTCGGATTCAAGCGAGGATACTCTTGCCTGCATGTGGGCGAGCATCTGGTTCTTTTGCTCAATCAGGCTGTCTCGCCCCTCAATCAGGGCTTCCTTGGTCTTTAATTCCGCTTCGGCAGTGGCGGCTGATGCAGATTGTTTTTGTTGACGAAGGAGGATATATACGAGTGCCGCGATGATGAGGGCAAGTATGCAGATTACGATTATCATATTATCAAGGAATAAATTGTTGAGAAATGTGCAACTGCAAGCCCGAGCGTAAACAATTGTAACGAATTGCGTATTATATAGATATGTCATTTGTATGGTTGCACGGGCGCAAAATTGTGCAATTTTTACAGGTACAAATATAAGCAAAATGCAGCATTAAAAGCGTAAATTTGTAATCAACTTATACGTAACCCATTATTCACTACCGTGTTTTTGAATTAAAATATGATACATCACACAATGTTTCATGGTCTGCCCATGCGCGGACTGCTCTCTATCTGTGCCGTGAGCCTGTTGACCCTCTTGCCCGGCTGCCGTCATGAGACCAATGAATTGGCCCACCATCACGATGAAGCCGAAGAAGCCCGCCAACAATCCGGCGAGGAGCACAATGAGGGGGAGATAGTCTTTGACAAACATAAGGCTGAACGGTTCGGTGTGAAAATATCAGAGATACAGCCGGGAGATTTCTATGAGACTATAGCTGTTGACGGTCGGCTGGATGTATCACCGTCGTCGCAGGCTACTGCTTCGGCCCGCTCTAACGGAATCCTTGCGTTGGCCAGCGGCATCAAGCCCGGCGTTGCGGTCAAAGCCGGCCAGATATTAGGTAATGTGTCAGGACGAGGCATGGCCGGGGGCGATGTAAACGAAAGCGCCCGGGCAGCCATGAATGCTGCCAAGCGGGAACTTGACCGCCTCACTCCGTTGCATGCCGACGGAATTGTGTCCACCCGCGACTATAATGCCGCTCTCCAGGCCTACGAAACAGCCAAAGCTGCTGTAGGAACCAATGTTTCGGCTTCCGGAAGTGCAGTGTCGGCTCCAATCGGTGGCGTTATTACAGCAGTGCTTGCCAACGAGGGCCAAGGTGTGGAGGCCGGAATGCCGATAGTAGAGATAAGCAGTGGCAACTCATTGGTACTTACCGCATATCTGCCGCAAAGATATGCGGCAGAAGCATCCGCGTTGAGTGGCGCGTCGTTTCGTCCGGCATCTGCATCGGATGTACTTGATATCACCGATCTCAACGGGTCAAGGGTCAGTGCCACAAGTGCCCCGGTCGCTGTGGATGGGTTCATTCCTGTATATTTTTCATTGAGCAACAACGGAACATTAACGGCAGGAACATATTGCGATGTTTATCTGCACACAGCCAAAAACAACGGTGTGCTCTCGTTGCCGGTGAGTGCTTTGAGCGAACAGCAGGGTGAGATGTTCTGTTATGTACAGACAGATGACGAATGTTATGAAAAAAGGCCTGTGACGCTGGGCCGGAATTCCGGCGACCGGGTGGAGGTTGTATCCGGACTTTCCCCCGGTGATAAAGTCGTGACTGGCGGTGTTACGTTTATCCGCCTTGCCGAAACGTCAGGCGTTGTGCCTGAAGGACACTCGCACAACCATTAATCCGGTCAGTGTTTCAAAATCAGCAGCTGAATAGTTGATAATCCACAAACTGCCACATAAATTTACCGATGCTTAACCGCATAATACATTTTTCTTTATATAATCGTGTCGTGACCCTGATTTTGGCGGGGTTAATATTGATTGGCGGATGCTTTGCGCTTCTGAAAACAGATATCGACATTTTCCCTGACCTGAATGCACCTACTGTGGTGGTCATGACGGAATCGCCCGGGCTGGCTCCAGAAGAGGTGGAGAAACTCGTGACATTTCCTATCGAAACAGCTGTGAACGGCGCTACGGGAGTGCGCAGGGTGCGGTCTTCGTCGGCTACCGGATTCTCGGTGGTGTGGGTGGAATTCGACTGGGACACCGATGTGTATGTTGCACGTCAGATAGTGTCTGAGAAAATCGCTCCCCTGGCCGAGAGTTTCCCGAAGGGCGTGAAGGCACCCACACTTGGTCCGCAATCCTCGATTCTCGGGGAAATAATGATTGTGGGCCTGACCTATACGGATCCTGCGGCAAAAACACATGCCGATTCAATTAAGGCCCCTTCGGCGGCACGTATGGCCGAATTGCGGTCGATAGCCGACAGGGAAATAAGACCAAGACTACTTTCCATCGGAGGTGTGTCGCAGGTGTCGGTAATCGGTGGTGAAGTCAGCGAGTATCAGATACTCCTCTCTCCTTCCAAAATGAAGCATTTCGGTGTGTCGCTTACCGAGGTGCTCGATGCGGCTGAGGCCATTAATGAAAATGCTGCGGGTGGCACGTTGTACAATTACGGTAATGAGTACATCATCAAAGGTGTGATAAACACCCGTGATTGCGGGAAACTGGCGTCAACTGTTGTAAAATCCAACCCGGCGGGAGGCGTTGTGACACTCGCCGATATCAGCAGTGTGGAGATGGGTTTCAAGGAGCCGCGCCTTGGTGTGGCTTCGGTTGAGGCGCGGCCTGCCGTATTGCTTACCATAACCAAGCAGCCGCATGTGGGTACGAATGCCCTGACCGATAAGATTGATAAAGAACTTGAAAAAATCGGCCGGTCCTTGCCTCCCGGCGTAGAGATAGCCGCAGACATTTTCCGTCAGAGTGAGTTTATCGGCAATTCGGTGGGCAATCTGCAGGAATCGCTGTTTGAAGGTGCTTTGATGGTTGTTATCGTCCTGTTCTTTTTCCTGATGAACCTGCGGACCACTCTGGTGTCGTTGGTGGCGCTGCCGATGTCCATAATCATTACAGTGCTGATTCTGCGGGCAATGGATGTGACAATCAACACCATGACTTTGGGCGGTATAGCCATAGCCATAGGGTCGCTTGTGGACGATGCCATTGTAGATGTGGAAAATGTATATAAACGACTGAAAGAGAACGGACGGCTTCCGGACGGCGAGCGCCGCAGTGTCATTGATGTGGTTTATGATGCGTCGAAGGAAGTCCGTACGCCTATTTTCAATTCCTCGCTTATAATAGTTGCCAGCTTTATTCCACTGTTTTTCCTCTCTGGTATGGAGGGCCGCATGCTTATTCCGCTTGGCATCGCGTTCATTGTGGCTCTGGCTGCATCTACCATAGTGGCATTGACACTTACGCCTGTGCTGTGTTCATATATGCTTGGAAGCAAGAAAGCTTTGGGTGCTCTTGACAAGCAGCCCTGGCTGACTGAGAAGCTCAAGGCCGGATATTCGCGGGCACTGACGTGGTGCATGTCGCACGGACGTGTGGTCCTTGGCATCACTGGTGTTCTGTTCATCTCGGCTGTGGTAGCATTCTTCACGCTTGGACGCAGCTTCCTCCCTCCGTTCAACGAAGGTTCGATGACCATCAACGTGTCCACTCTGCCCGGAATATCCCTTGAAGAGAGCGACCGTATCGGACGCATGGCTGAGGAAATTATTCTTGAAACACCCGAAGTCAAGACCGTTGCACGCAAAACCGGGCGAGCCGAACTTGATGAGCATTCACTGGGTGTGAATGTGTCGGAGATCGAGGCTCCGTATGAGCTGTCGGGCCGCAGCCGCAATGAGATGGTGCGCGATTTACGCGCCCGGCTTATGGAACTGCCTGGCGTCAATATCGAGATCGGGCAACCTATCTCCCATCGCATTGACGCCATGCTCTCGGGAACCGAGGCCCAGATAGCAATAAAATTGTTCGGTTCCGACCTCAACCGGCTGTTCGCCACCGGCAAACAGATAAAGGAACAGATAGCGGAAGTCCCTGGTGTTACAGATGCCAATATTGAGCAGCAGATGGAGCGCCCGCAACTCAACATAGTTCCGCGTCGCGAGATGCTTGCCCGTTATGGCATCACACCTGGCAAATTTGCCGAGGCGGTTGATGTGGCGCTTGCCGGAAGGGCTGTGTCGCAAGTCTACGATTCCAATCTGCCATACGATATTACTGTAAAATTCGATGAGGATACCCGCTCTTCGATTTCCGACATCTCCATGCTTATGATTGACTCCTCCGAAGGGATGATTCCCTTGAGTCAGGTTGCGGATGTGGTGTCCACGACTGGGCCAAACACCATCAACAGGGAAAATGTGGCACGCCGGCTGGTGATTTCGGCCAATGTAGACGGCCGCGACCTGCGCAGTGTGGTCGAGGAGATTCAGGACCGAATCAATGATAATGTAACCCTCCCCGAGGGGTATTACATAAGTTACGGCGGCCAGTTTGAAAGCGAAGCGAGTGCATCCAGAACGCTTGCCCTGACATCGCTGCTTGCCCTGCTGGTGATTTTCATGCTGCTTTATGCCGATTTCAGGAATCTGGCACAAAGTCTGGTGATACTGATAAACATGCCCCTGGCGGCCATCGGTGGTGTGTGGATTTTGGTGCTTGCAGGTGATGAACTCAACATTCCGGCCATCATAGGTTTTATTTCACTGTTGGGCATCGCCACCCGCAACGGTATGTTGCTTATGTCGCGCTACAATCAGTTGCGCGATGAAGGGATGCCACTTGCCGAGCGGATAGCCACCGGCTCTGTGGATCGCCTCACCCCTATCATAATGACGGCCTTGACTTCGGCTCTTGCCCTGATTCCTCTCGCATTGCGCAGCGGTGTGCCGGGCAACGAAATACAGAGCCCGCTGGTAGTGGTCATACTGGGCGGTCTTGTGTCGTCAACATCGCTCAACATATTCGTGGTGCCGGTGCTGTATCGCTACATCTGCACACGCAGGAAAAAACATTGACAGAAGTTTGATTTAACTGAACGAAAGATGAAATATACCATAAAAATCCTGTCGGGACTCCTTGCTGTGATTTCGGCGCCGGTTGCCTTGGCAGATAATTTCTCGCAGCTTTCCCAGGCCATTCTGCAAAATAATGCGGAAATAAAGGCTGAGGTGCAGCGTGGCAGAGCTGATGTGGGGGCCGCCAAGGCAGAGAATGCCCTCGCTCAGCCGGAGGTGGAATTCGAGCATATGTGGAACGCCGACGAAGGCGATAACCGCTGGAGCGTAGGAGTTAGCCAAAGCTTTGATTGGCCCGCGCTGTATGGCGCGCGCCGTGCGCTGGCTGCCGACCGTGAGGCGCTCGCGGCATTGAACAGGCAGGCATTGGAACTCTCGACAAGAGAGGAGGTAGATGCGGCGCTTATTAATTATATAGCAGCCACAAAGCGTGTGGAGATGCTACGTGAGGTGTCCGTACTTTTGCAGAAGCTTGAGACCTCGGTCCGGCAGGCTTTCGAGCATGGAGAATCCACCATCCTCGATGTCAACAAGGCTGTGATAGAATCTGCAAATACAACAGCAAGACTGCTTGAGGCAGAAAACAGACAGGCCGATGCTTTGGCGAGTCTGCGCGCGCTCGGCCTTGATGCTTCGGACTCTGCACTGATGAGCCGGCTGGAAACGCTTGAATTCCCGGTGTCGGAAACGCGACCTGATGAGGATTTCTACAGTGCGCTTGAGCGGCATCCGGCGATTTTGAAAGCGGAGGCGGAGATAAGAACCGCGCGGCTGGAGGAACAATTATCATCGAAAACGAGATTGCCGGGATTTTCATTGGGCTACAGGCATGCGTTTGAGGATGGGAAACATTTTAACGGCCTGTCCGTCGGACTGGAATTGCCCGTATGGAGTCGTCGGCATTCGGTTGAGGCGTCGAAAGCCAACACGCTTGCAGCATCATTCAGCAAGATTTCAACCGAGACCTCTCTGCGTGCCGAACTGGGACGCAAGCTGGTCCGGTCAGTCTTGCTATGCGAACAGATCGCCGCCCTCGCACCGGCAGTGGATGGCACCAACAATATGCTGCTGCTTGAAAAGGCGTATAAAGGCGGTCAGATGTCTCTGCTGGATTATCTCAGGGAATGCGCGTATTTCCTCGACGCACGCATGCAGCTTCTCGACCTGCAGAGCGAGTATGCCTCTGTCACAGCTGCCCTCAACGCCATCCTCGTGGAGGCTGATACCCTAAAATGATTTGAATCAATCTTCGGATTTATTTGTAACTTTGCGGTTCGGTTTAAACATAGAATAGTCAAGTTGCGAATGGGTCGAAAAAAACATCTTATGTGGCAGCTCTTTACGGTGTTTGCGCGTATAGGGGCATTCACGTTCGGCGGCGGATGGGCTATGATTTCCATAATAGAAAGGGAGATTGTCACCAACCGCGGTTGGCTTAACCGTGAGGAATTTCTTGATCTTCTGGCCGTGGCCCAGGCTTTGCCGGGAATTTTGGCTGTGAATATAGCCGCTTCGCTCGGCGACCGTCTCGGTGGCAGGCGAGGGGCTGTGGCCGCAGCTTTGGGTGCCATCATGCCGAGCTTCTGTATAATCCTTGGTATTGCAATATTCCTTACTCCCGACATAATAGAGAACAATCATGTTGTGGCGTCGGTGTTCAAGGGTATCCGGCCGGCAGTTGTGGCCTTGATTGTAGCGCCGGTACTCACAACGGCGAAAAGCGCGCGCATCGGATGGAAAACCGTGTGGATTCCTGTTGTTGTGGCGTTACTGATATGGTCGAGGATTCCTTGGGTGTCCAATCCTATTCTGTATATCATTATCGGAGGAGTGGCAGGTTATATATGGCTGGTGCGTCAGGAGAAAAAACTCTCTGTACGTCAGATTGATAAGGAAGAAAAGGAGGACGGCGTATGATCTACCTTCGTCTGTTATGGAGCTACCTGAAAATCGGATTGTTCGGCTTTGGTGGCGGATATGCGATGCTGTCGCTCATAGAACGGGAAATTGTCGGACCCGGATGGATTACCCCCAAGATGTTTACCGACATTGTGGCCATTTCCCAGATGACGCCGGGACCTATCGGCATAAACTCCGCCACGTACATCGGCTATGCCGCTCCCGGTCAGGCCGGTTTTTCCGGAATCGGTTGGGGCATTCTCGGATCAGTGATGTGTACGGTCGTGGTCGTGGTGCCGTCCTTCCTGCTGGTGTTGTATATGAGCCATTTTATATCCAGACATAAGGAGAGTGTGGCAGTGCGCGGAATTTTCCGTGGACTGCGGCCTGTATTGGTGGGACTGATAGCATCGGCGGCATTACTGCTCATGAACAATGAGAATTTCGGGTATGAACAGTCCGAGATTCTGATATCCGTGCTGATTGCATTGGTTTCCCTCGCAGTGGTTCTCTTCACCAAGATACATCCTATTTTGATTATAGTGCTGGCCGGAGTGGCTGGTGCTGTTCTATATTATTGAGAAGATATGAATTATAATGAAGCGGTCGAGTGGCTTTATAGCCAGACGCCGCAGTTTCAGCAGATAGGTGCGGCCGCCTATAAGCCCGGTCTCGATACCGTCAGGATTCTTGCCGGAGCTTTCGGCAATCCGCAGGATTCCTACAAGATCATTCATGTGGCCGGTACAAATGGCAAAGGTTCCACCTGCCATACATTGGCCGCTATCCTGCATGCCGCCGGACTGAATGTGGGGCTTTACACATCGCCGCATCTGGTCGATTTCCGCGAGCGTATACGCGTTGATGGGGAAATGATTCCACGCGAGGAAGTGGCATCGTTTGTCGGGCGGTATAGGAATCTGAATCTGGATGTCATCGTAGATCCATCCTTCTTTGAGCTGACCACCGTGATGGCTTTCGATTGGTTCGCAAGATGCGGGGTTGATGTGGCTGTCATTGAGGTTGGCCTCGGAGGGCGGCTTGATTCCACCAATATAGTCAATGCTGAAATAGGGGTTATTACAAATGTGTCGTTCGACCATTGTGCGCAGCTTGGCCATACGCTGCGGCAGATTGCGTATGAGAAAAGCGGCATAATGCGCTCCGGCGTGCCGCTGATATGCGGTGAGACCGACGCTGAGGTGCAGGGCTATTTTGAGACAGAGGCATTGGAGCATGGCGCAAATTTAATTATGGCGCAGAATGACAATCCCGGTGTCGGATTCATCGACAGTGAAAACGGCCTGACCCCGATGCGCATCACCGGTACACCGTTCGGCGACCTGGACTTTCAGCTCACCGGTATCTGTCAGCATCAGAATGCACTGACCATCCTCTCTGCCGTAAAACAGCTGAAAGCCATGGGCTGGTCTATTCCTGACGAAGCTGTAAAGGCCGGTATGGCCTGCGTGGCAGATTCCACCGGGCTGAACGGCCGTTGGATGGTGCTTGGCCGTTCGCCGCTGACCGTGTGCGACACCGGCCACAATGAGGGGGGCTGGCGGTTATTGTCGGAACAACTTGCCGCTCTCCCCCGGCCGCTGACAGTTGTATTAGGATTCGTTAATGACAAGGACATCGATACCATTCTGCATCTGCTTCCGGCCGACGCTGATTATGTTTTTACAAATGCCTCTATTCCACGCGCACTCCCTGCCTCTGCACTGGCGGCCAAAGCGAAATCGGTCGGATTGGATGGCCAGATAATCAGTGGTGTAAAAGAGGCTTATGAAGCAGCCGTGGCGCATACTCCGGCCACAGGTTCTGTTTTTGTGGGCGGAAGCACATTCGTTGTTGCCGATTTGCTCAAAGTTTTGTAAATTTGTTGATTAATAGCCGGCTTTGTGTGGATTTTGATTCCAAACGATGTCGTTGAGGCTGAATTAGAAACGATTTGTCATTTTAAATTCATAGATGAAGAATATCCGAAATTTCTGTATAATAGCACATATCGATCATGGGAAAAGCACTCTGGCCGACCGTCTGCTGGAGTATACCAATACCGTTGAAGGCAAGGACCTGCAGGCTCAGGTGCTCGATGATATGGATCTGGAGCGTGAGCGCGGCATAACCATCAAAAGTCATGCCATACAGATGAATTATGCTCTTGACGGTACAGATTATGTGCTCAATCTGATTGACACTCCGGGACACGTCGATTTTTCATATGAAGTTTCCCGCTCCATCGCGGCATGCGAGGGGGCTCTTCTTATTGTGGATGCAACTCAGGGTATTCAGGCTCAGACTATTTCCAATCTTTACATGGCAATCGATTCGGATCTTGAAATCATTCCGGTAATCAACAAGGTGGATCTGGAGAGTGCCAATCCCGATGAGGTGGAAGACCAGATTGTAGACCTTCTCGGCTGCCGCCGGGATGAAATCATACGTGCCAGCGGAAAGACCGGTATCGGTATTCCTGAAATTCTGCGCGCCATCGTAGAGCGCGTTCCTGCCCCCAAGGGCGACCCGGATGCTCCCCTTCAGGCATTGATTTTCGATTCCGTTTTTAATCCTTTCAGAGGCATCATAGCATATTTCAAGATTGTAAACGGTACCATCCGCAAGGATGACTTCGTTAAATTCGTTGCCACCGGCAAGGAATATCATGCCGATGAAATCGGGGTGCTTAAACTCGACCTGTCGCCGCGTGAGGAGCTGTCGGCCGGCAACGTGGGATATATCATTTCCGGTATCAAGACCTCGAAAGAGGTGAAAGTGGGCGACACCATCACTCATGTCAGCCGTCCGGCGCCTGCCATCTCCGGTTTTGAGGAGGTGAAGCCTATGGTGTTCGCAGGCGTCTACCCTATCGAGGCCGAGGATTTTGAGAATCTCCGCAGTTCATTGGAAAAACTGCAGCTCAACGATGCCTCGCTCACCTTCCAGCCTGAATCATCGATGGCTCTCGGCTTCGGCTTCCGTTGCGGATTCCTCGGATTGCTCCACATGGAGATCATTCAGGAACGGCTCAGCCGTGAGTTCGGCATGGAGGTTATCACCACCGTGCCCAACGTGTCCTATCTCGTTCATGACAAAAAGGGGAATGGGACCGAAGTCCACAACCCGTCGGGGCTGCCTGACATAACCCTCATCGACCATATCGATGAGCCGTACATACGTTCGCAGATTATCACCACCACCGAGTTTATAGGCCCGATTATGACATTGTGTCTTGGAAAACGCGGAGAGCTGCAGAAACAGGAATTCATTTCAGGCAACCGTGTGGAGCTTACGTTCGACATTCCGCTGGGTGAAATCGTGATTGATTTCTACGATAAGCTCAAGTCAATCTCCAAGGGATACGCGTCGTTCGATTACCACCTGCATGATTACCGCCCTTCGCGGCTGGTGAAACTCGACGTTCTGCTGAATGGCGAGAGTGTGGACGCCTTGTCGACACTGACGCATGCCGACAACGCTGTGGCGTTCGGACGAAAAATGTGCGAGAAACTCAAGGAACTTATTCCCCGACACCAGTTCGATATAGCCATACAGGCAGCTATCGGGGCAAAAATCATTGCCCGCGAAACCATCAAGGCTGTCCGTAAGGATGTCACCGCCAAGTGTTATGGCGGCGACGTGAGCCGTAAGCGCAAGCTGCTTGAAAAGCAGAAGGCTGGTAAGAAACGAATGAAACAGATCGGTTCTGTTCAGGTGCCTCAGAAAGCGTTCCTCGCAGTATTAAAGCTTGATTGATGCTTCCGGTGGTTAAGGTTTCATATAAAGCCGCGATAAAGCAGAACTGTCGTTGGGTCACAATATTGGCAGTCCTGTTTGTATCCGCCTTTTCCGGCGGATGGAAAGGCCATGCGCAGATTAATGCCGAGCAGATGCTGCGCGTGGGTCAGAATGCATTGTATTTCGATGATTACATGGTGTCCATCCAGTATTTCAATCAGGCAATCATGGCAAAGCCATATCTGGCACAGCCATATTTCATGCGTGCCATTGCCAAATTGAATCTGGAGGATTATCTGGGAGCGGAAGAGGATGCCTCGGCTGCGATTGAGAGGAATCCCTTCATCGTGGATGCCTATGAGGTGCGTGGTGTGGCCCGTCAGAACCGCGGGCGGCTGGCAGAGGCTGTGGAGGATTATAACAGCGCTTTGAAACTGCTGCCACGCAACCGCCAGTTGCTGTTCAACAAGGCTCTTGCCCAACAGGACCTGGGACAACGCGACAGTGCTGTCGTGACATTTGACGCCCTGCTTACTGCATTTCCCAATTTCGATAACGGTTATGTGGGGCGTGCACGTCTGTTTCTGCAGCAGGGCGACAGCGTTGCCGCTAAAAAAGATATAGACCATGCGCTTTCGCTGAACCGGAATCTGGCGAACGCCTATCTGCTGCGTGCCGACATGGCCATTCACGGGCCGCGTAATTATGCAGATGCACTTACCGATCTGGATGAAGCCATAAAATTGCTTCCGCGCGAGGCCGGACTCTATGTCAACCGTGCGTTCCTGCGCTATAATCTCGATGATTATTTCGGTGCGATGGCGGATTATGACTATGCCGTGCAGCTCGACCCTATAAATGCGGCTGCGATATATAACCGCGGTTTGCTCCGTATGGAGGTGCGTGACAATGATAATGCCATCAAGGACTTTACGGCGGCTCTTGACCTGGATGCTGATGATTACCGCTCGCTCTATAACAGGGCATACCTCTATTCCGAAAAGCGGGATATCCCGCATGCCATGGCTGATGTGAACCGCCTGATAGAGCGTTTCCCGGATTTGCCAGAAGCTCTGTATATGCGCAGCAACCTGCATCGCATGAACGGCGACATGCGTTCGGCCGAACGCGATTACAACAAGGCGCTGGCCATGTCGAAAAATCTCCAAGGTCCGGATATCAGGTCACAACAGATTTCGGGCGCAGGAAGTGCGGCGGATGGAAAGACCGACGGAGGAGCGGACAGCAGCTCCGAAAAGGAAACTGAACTAACACCGGAAGCAGTGGCCAAACGGTTCTCGGCGTTGCGCACAGTTGAGCCGGATCTCAGCCTGGACGGCGACTATAACAACAAGAATATACGCGGAAAGGTACAGAACCGGTCGGTTCGCATAGAGCTTGAGCCGATGTTTGAGCTGACCTATTATACCGCACCCACCGAGTTGCAGCCGTCTGCCTATTATATCAAGGAGATTGATGATGTGAATGCCACTCGGGCATTGCGCTACATGGTGCAGCTTTCAAACAATAACCCTACCCTGAATGACGAGGATTTGATACAACGTCACTTCCAGTCCATTGATTATTACAATTCCTATCTTGCCACTCATGAGCCACGTGCCATCGATTTCTTTGCGAGGGCAATGGATTTTGCCGTGCTGCGCAATTATGCTGCAGCTGTGACGGATCTTAACAAGGCCATAGAGCTTACGCCCGATTTTGCATTGGGGTATTTTGAGCGGGCAGTGGCACGCTACAAGGCATTGCAGGCGGGGAATGCCCTTGACGGGCCGGCACGTGTGGCTGAACTGAGGGCCATCATGGCCGACCTCGACAAGGCTATAAGTCTGTCACCACGCATGGCGTTTGCTTATTTCAACAAAGGCAATCTTCTGGCAGAAACGGGCGACCTGACCTCTGCCCTGCTTGCCTACAACAAGGCCATAGAACTGAAACCCGATCTGGGCGAAGCCTATTATAACCGGGGGTATGTCTATTTCCATCTCGGAGATCATGACCGCGGTGTGGAGAATCTCTCCAAAGCCGGCGAACTTGGTGTTGTGCCGTCCTATAATCTGCTTAAACGAATGAATTGACCTAACAAATAAACAAAAATTATATGGAACTCAATGCATCTGACATGAAAACACTGGAAGCCCGCGGCATTACGACGGCCGAACTGGAAAGACAACTGAAATGTTTTTCCACAGGTTTCCCTTATCTCAAATTGGTTGACTCCGCACGTCCAGCCAACGGTATAACCGTTCTGACCACGGAAGAACAGTCAGCAACCGTTGACCGTTGGAAACAATATCTGGCGGATGGCGGTGATGTATGCAAGTTCGTCCCTGCCTCAGGCGCGGCCTCACGTATGTTCAAGGCGCTGTTCTCCTTCGTAGATGGTGAAGAGATGCATCCTGCCGCAGGTTCGCCCGTGGCGGAAGTCGTTGAAAACATACACAAGATGGCGTTCTATCCTGAGCTGAACGCGGTTGTGATGCAGCGCTTCGGTGCCGATGTTGACACCCTGCTGGCCCAGGGACGTGAAAAGGATGTGATTGGTTCCATTATATTGCCGGAAGGCCTGAACTACGGCAATCTGCCAAAGGGGTTGCTGACATTCCATCGCGCCGCCGGTGACACAACACGCACTCCGCTTGAAGAGCAGATTGTGGAAGGCGCGCAGTCAGCATGTCAGGCCAATGGAAAAGTAAACTTGCACCTTACAGTATCGCCTGCACATAGGGCTGCTTTTGAGAAGAAGGTTGCCTCCGTAGTGCCTGAAGTCGAGAAGAATCTCGGCGTTAAAATCAATGTATCGCTGAGTGAGCAGCTTCCCTCCACCGATACGATAGCTGCCAATCCTGACGGCACTCCGTTCCGCGACGAGAACGGCCAGCTCCTCTTCCGTCCGGGCGGTCACGGTGCGTTGATTCGCAATCTGAACGATATAGATGCTCAGGTGGTGTTCATCAAGAACATCGACAATGTGGTCCCGGATTCCTTGCGCGAGCCGACTGTTCATTACAAGCAGGTTATCGCCGGTTATCTGATTGAGCTGCACGACAAGGTGGCCGAGTATATCCGCCTCATTGATAACCGTACATACGATGAAGACGTTCTCCGGGAAATTTGCACATTCCTGCGCAATGCATTCTCGTTCGATGCTCCTGAGCTTCACAATCTGTCGGGCGAGGATCTTGCAACCTACCTGCGTGTGAAACTCAACCGGCCCATGCGTGTGTGCGGAATGGTAAAGAACGAGGGTGAGCCCGGTGGCGGTCCGTTCATCGCATATAATGCTGACGGGTCGCAGTCGTTGCAGATTCTGGAGAGTACACAGATTGACATTAAGGACGAGGCAAGTGTGGCAATGGTGTCAAAAGCCACACATTTCAATCCGGTTGATCTGGTCTGCTATATCACCGACCTTCAGGGCCATCATTTCAATCTTCCCGAACATGTAGATCCCGCTACCGGATTCATCTCCTCGAAATCGCTTCACGGAAAGAATCTGCAGGCGCTTGAATTGCCCGGTCTGTGGAACGGTGCCATGAGTGATTGGCTCACAGCGTTCGTCGAGGTGCCGATTGAGACTTTCAATCCCGTAAAGACGGTGAACGATCTTCTTCGTCCTCAGCATCAGGGCTGACCCTCCCCTTCTCCTATAAATCACTTTAATCACTACGTGTAGGGACATCGCTTTGCGATGTGGAATTAAGGTTTACGACATTAACACCGGTGGCATGTGAGTCCTATCTCACATGCCACCGGTGTTTTACACTATAAAAAAAGAATATGATATCTTATTCAGTTGCGGATGCCGATGTCTTGGCCGCCTGCTGACGGGCAATCTCTATGGTACGGTTGAGTTTTTGACGCTGCACCTGATTGTCGCGCGCACGAATCACGGCAGAACTGTAGCGGTAGGCATTGGCGATAGCTGCTGTCTGCGCAGCATTCAGCCGGATAGATTTTGTATTCTTGGCTCCGTTGAATATGAGTGTGCCTGTGGCAGATGGGTTGGCATTCATTGCCTGCATGGCTGTGAACCCGATAGTGTCGGACTGTTCGGGTGAGAAGGTTATTACCTCTCCCCCGCCGAGACGATAATTACTCTCTCCGTCGTATGGCACCGTCTGGGTTGTGACAGATTCAGATCCGGTTTTAAGTGTTACAGAAGTATGTTTTAGGTTGCCTGCCGGATTTACAGACGAAACGATATAGAACTGCCCGATCTCGTTCACACGGGCCTCAATGCCGGTGGTATTCATAAAATTGGGATTATATGCCTTGGCATCAATCCAATATCCCTCTATCATGCCCGGTGTCTTTACCCATTTGAGAGCCGGTTTAAGCGCTGTGAGAGTGGAGGTGTCGGCGGCGTCCAGTGAATCGAGCTGTTGCAGCTGCAATACTGCTGTCTGTTCTATCACTTTCGGGCGTAGGGCCATTGACTCTCGCTGGATTCCCAACTCCGAAGGAAATGTTCTCTGCAGCGAGTCGAGCAGTGTCGTGGCCAAAGCGTAATCCTGTTGCTCGAACGCAGCATTGGCGTTGTCGAGCAGTTCGCGGGCCTGTGGGTTCTCCTGTTTGCCTCCGCAGGCACACATAAGGGCTACGAGGCATGAGCCTACGGGTAATAACCGTTTATTCATATTGTTGTCAGTTTTGTTTGCTGAATGTCATTGGGTCAGTTTGTACGTTGCACGTCCTTCACACCTTTTACGGTTGCAATCTTCTTTATAAGAGACGAAAGTGCGCGGTTGTCGTTGATGCCTATGGTGAGATGGCCTTGGAACAGCCCGTCGTGCGAATCAATGGCTATGTTGCGCAGCGTGGCGTTCTTCTCTTTTGAGATTATCGACGTGATGTTGGTCACGATTCCGATGTCATCCCGTCCGAGTACACGCAGTGTGACGGCGAACTGGCTGCCGATCTTGCCTGACCATCTGGTGTGAATCATTCGGTATGGATAGCGCTCGCGAATGTTGCGCGCGTTCGGACAGTCGGTGCGGTGAATCTTTATGACACCTTCGGCCGAAATGAATCCGAACACATCATCGCCGTATATGGGGTTGCAGCATTTGGCAAACCTGTAGTTCATCCCCTTGATGTCATTGCCGATTACGAGAACATCCTCCGATGCGGAGCCTGCTTTGGGTTCCGTATCGTCCGGTTGCTGATGCAGGCTGAACTCCTCGGCAGATACGCGCTTGGGATGGTCTGTGGCCTCATGCAGCTGCATGTCGAAAGCTGCGTAGCGCTCCGACACCACATTCACATCCAGCCGTTCGTTGGCTATGTCGTTGAAAAAGTCGGTTGAGGTCTTGTAACCGAGCTTCTTTATGAGTTTGCTGAGAACGGCTTCATCAAGATCGATTTTCCTGTTCTTGAATCGGCGTTCCAGCATCTCGCGTCCGAGTTCGGCCGCACGGTTCTCCCGCTCTTTCAGTGCCTGACGGATTTTGCTCCTTGCCTTTGATGTGACAACGATGTTGAGCCAGTCCTGTTTTGGCGACTGCGCCGAGGAGGTGAGAATTTCCACCGTGTCGCCGCTATGCAGTTTGTAGGTGAGCTTCTCGTTTTTCCCGTTGACACGTCCGCCCACACAGATACAACCGAGCTTGGAGTGGATGTTGAATGCGAAGTCAAGAAGCGTGGCACCCGCCGGCAACCGGTACAGGTCACCTTTGGGGGTGAACACGAACACCTCTTTGTCGTAGACATCCATCCTGAAATTACGCATCAGTTCCATCGGGCCCTGCTCGGCACTTTCCAGAATGTCGCGCACATTGTTCATCCATGCATCAAGGTCGCCTTCACTTTTGATGCCTTTGTAGCGCCAGTGCGCCGCCAGGCCTTTTTCGGCCACAAGATCCATGCGCCGGGTGCGTATCTGCACTTCCACCCATTTTCCTTCAGGACCAGACACGGTGATGTGCAGGGATTCGTATCCGTTGGATTTGGGGATGGAAATCCAGTCCTTCATGCGCGAAGGGTTAGGCCGGTACATGTCGGTAATCACCGAATAGGCCATCCAGCAGTCGGTTTTCTCTTTTTCCAGCGGGGTGTCGATAATGATGCGGATTGCGAAGAGGTCGTAGATGTGGTCGATATCGTTTTTCTGTTTCTTCATCTTGTTCCAGATGGAGAAAATAGATTTGGTACGACCCTTTATATCGAATTTCAATCCGAGAGCCTCGAGTTTTTCCTTGATCGGACCTATGAAGGCTGCTATATATGCGTCGCGTGAGTTCTTACGCTCGTTCAGCTGGCGCGCAATGGAGGTGTAGGTCTCTCTGTCGGTATATTTAAGCGACATATCCTCCAGCTCGCTTTTTATGGCATACAGTCCGAGACGGTGAGCAAGTGCTGCATAGAGATAGTTGGCCTCGTATGCCACGTCGCGCACGAGTTTCTCGTTGGGATGGTGGTTGATGACTTTCATAAGCATCAACCGGTCCACAATCATTATTATGATGACGCGGATGTCTTCGGCGAACGCCATAAGCAGGCGGCGGAAATTTTCGCTCTCCACAGCCACCCCACGCTGGTAAAGTGTGGACACCTTAAGCAGCCCTCGCACCATTTTGGCAATATCCGCGCCCCATTTTGCCTCCACATCTGAAGGCGTGATGAATTCTGATTTGCAAAGCGGATATAACAGGACGGCCACAACCATGTTGCGGTCGGGGCTTATACGTTCACACAGTGCATTGGCCGTCAGCAGGCTCCGGTAATAGTTGGAGTTGCCGAAGCGGTCCGTGCCGTAGGCTCCTGTCTCAACGCCCTTGGCTATAATCGGGCGCAGATGTTTCAGGTCATTTTTTTCGGCAATCTCTTTTGTATTTCTCAGCAACAGCCGGAATGTTTCCTTTATTTTTATGCGTTCGTCGGACGGATGCCCTTGTCTTGCCGCAGCACATTCATTGCCGGGCACCTGCGTGGGGGCTTGCGGTTCTGTTTGTAATTTGTTCATTTCATCTCTCATGTCAATGCCTTGAAATTCAATAATGATTATGTGCAAGGCAGGAGGCGCGCCAAATGTGCCCTTCTCAAAGAATCGGAACTATCCTTTCGACGCCTTTTCGCCGTTGGCGATTATGTAGTCTTTTACCTCCTGGAACAGACGGGTGGCGAATACGAAATCATTGAGCGCCTCGTTCGAGGTGGTGAAGATGCGTTCCTTGTCGCCTACCCATTCCCGGTATCCCTTGTTAATGAATATGATATTTTCGCCGATACCCAGCACGGAGTTCATGTCGTGGGTGTTGATGATTGTTGTTATGTTATACTCGTGGGTGATGTCGTGGAGGAGTTCGTCGATCAGGATTGAAGTCTTGGGATCCAGTCCTGAGTTAGGCTCGTCGCAGAACAGATAGCGCGGATTGAGGGCGATGGCACGCGCTATGGCCACACGCTTCTGCATTCCGCCGGAAATTTCTGCGGGATATTTGTTCTCGGCACCTTTCAGGTTCACTCGTTCGAGGCAGAACCTGGCGCGGTCGAGCATTTCGCCACGCGACATTTTTGAGAACATTACCAGAGGGAACATCACATTGCCGAGCACAGTCTCGGAGTCGAAAAGCGCTGAACCTTGAAACAGCATACCTATCTCCTGGCGCAGCTGCTTCACCTGAGTGTCCGTCATTTTAAGGAAGTCGCGTCCGTCATAAAGGATTTCCCCCTCTTCAGGGCGCACAAGTCCCACTATGGATTTCATGAGCACGGTTTTTCCCGAACCGCTCTGACCTATGATCAGATTGGTCTTGCCGGTATAGAACTTGGCGCTTACGTCGTGCAGAATCGTTTTGTCGTCGAACGATTTGGTGAGATTCTTGACTTCAATCATTGCAACAGTAATTTAGTTAACACAACGTCGAACAACAGGATGAGGATGCTGCTTGACACCACAGCATTCGTACTGGCTTTGCCTACTTCAAGAGCCCCACCTTTCACGTAGTAACCGAAATATGAAGCAACCGAGGCGATGATGAAAGCAAAGAACAGGCTCTTGATCAGGCCGTACCACACGTACCATTCCTGGAAAAGCGCCTGGAGGCCGTAAACGTATTTTGAGACGCTGATGAGGTCTGTAAACACTCCAACGAACCAGCCGCCGATAAATGACGTTGCTATGCAGAAAATCACCAGGATAGGCATGAATGCCACGAAAGCTACGATTTTGGGAAGCACCAGATAATTTGTGGAATTGACGCCCATGATTTCAAGTGCGTCAATCTGTTCGGTCACTCTCATGGTGCCTATTTCAGATGCGATGTTTGATCCCACTTTGCCGGCAAGAATCAGACAGAGAATGGAGTTGGAGAATTCAAGCAGCACGATGTCGCGGGTGGCTAAACCAACCGAATAGGCCGGAATCAGCGGCGACGATACGTTGAGCTGCATCTGGATGGTGATTACTGCGCCGATAAAAAGGGAGATTACGATGACCAGAGGTATCGAGTCTACGCCCAGCTTGATAATTTCCTGCACTGTGCGTCGGCCGAAAATCGACCATTTGTCGGGCAGCGAAAATGCCCGTTTCATGAAAAGGGTATATTGTCCGAGCTGTTCAAGCGATTTCAGTAGTACCATAATGATGCATTAGTTATGGAATGGCTGTAAATTAGGAAGTAAGAAATGCAGGAAACCTAAGCATTCTTTTTGCGTCAGACAGTTCTGACGGTTCATTGCCACATACAAAGTTACCGATTTTTTTAGAAAAAACACTTTCCCATGGCAATGGGTTGGGGGATTTTTCGTAATTTCGTGCAACTAAACATCCAAAAGCGCCAAATTCATATGCTTATAATAGGTATCGCAGGTGGCACCGGCTCCGGGAAGACCACAGTAGTGAAAAAAATCTTGGCTTCGCTCCCGCAGGGCGAAGTTACGGTAATCCCACAGGATTCGTATTATAAAGATTTGTCGCATATCCCTCAGCAGGAAAGAAACAAAATCAACTTTGATGAACCCGATGCCATAGAATGGCCGCTGCTGGTGGATCACCTGAAGAAACTGCAGGCCGGTGAGTCTGTGGAGATGCCCACCTATTCCTATCTGACCTGTACGCGTCAGGAGGAGACCGTGCATGTCGAACCGTGTGATGTGGTGATAGTCGAGGGCATCCTTGTCCTGACAGATCCGGTGCTTCGCAATATGATGGATGTGAAATGCTTTGTGGATGCCGATTCCGACGACCGTTTGATCCGCGTTATCGCACGCGATTGCATTGAGCGCGGACGTACTCCACAAATGGTGATAGACCGTTATCAGGATGTGCTGAAGCCGATGCATAGCATGTATATAGAGCCGTCAAAACGTTTTGCCGACCTGATTATTCCGCAGGGTGGCACGAATGCGGTGGCTATCGGGCTGCTGACCGACTTCATTTACGGGCGTCTCCGTAATAACACTTGTCTTAAATGATTGAATTTTCTGTAGCAGGATGGACGAACTTGAACTGAAACCTGGCGAAGAGTCGGTTGTGACCGATGCCGTTCCCACCGGTACACCTGAAAAGATGGTGCTTCGTACGGAAAATCTTGTGAAAAAATATCGCCAGCGCACCGTGGTCAATCATGTGTCTATCGATGTGACACAGGGTGAGATTGTGGGATTGCTTGGCCCTAACGGAGCCGGCAAGACCACAACGTTCTACATGACCACAGGCCTGATTGTACCCAACGAAGGTCAGATATATCTGAATGACATGAACATAACAAAGTTTCCTGTCTACCGGCGTGCCCAGCATGGTATCGGTTATCTGGCACAGGAGGCTTCAGTGTTCAGGAAAATGACTGTGGAGAACAATATCCGCTCCATTCTCGAGATGACCCCTATGAGCAAAGAGGAACAGCGCGACAAGCTTGAAAGCCTTATCGCCGAGTTCCGACTGCAGAAGGTGCGCAAGAACCTCGGTGACCAGCTTTCAGGCGGCGAACGCCGACGCACGGAGATTGCCCGTTGTCTTGCCATCAATCCGAAATTCATAATGCTTGACGAGCCGTTTGCCGGTGTCGACCCTATTGCGGTAGAGGATATTCAGGAGGTGGTGTATAAACTCAAATCAAAAAATATCGGCATCCTGATCACCGACCATAACGCGCAGGAGACATTGCGTATCACCGACCGTGCCTATCTGTTGTTCGAAGGAAAAATCCTCTTTCAAGGTACTTCCGAAGAGTTGGCCTCTAATCCGGTTGTTCGGGAGAAATATCTCGGCCGTAACTTCATATTCCACCGCAAGGAGTTCAAATAACACCCCGACTTTGAGTTATAACGGCGCGGGCCGGATGGACATTCCATCCGGGCCGCACCGTTATAGCTCAAATGGGGAAAGCCCTATTGCTTGCAGCTGCGGTATGTGAGACGCAGACACAATGCTGTGAGAATTAAGCTTATCACAATCATTATCCAGGCAGAGGGGGTGCTGAAATCTGTGCCGACGGCATCAAGATTAAAGCTGTCTGGATTGTTGGCCATCCTCCATGAATCGATTACCACAATAGAATTGTTGGCTACGTGTACAAGCATAGGCACCCATATTGATCCGCTCCATAGCATAAGATAGCCGAAATAGGCCCCCAGCAGCATGCGTGGCACGAACCCGAACATCTGGAAATGAAACAGGCTGAACACCACAGCCACTATCCATACGCCGACATGTTGGTTTATATTGGTGTAAAGCAATGTCCGCTGGAATGCGCCTCTGAAGAACAGCTCCTCGCTGAATCCGGCAAGCACTCCCACAATAAGCACCGACACAATCAGTGATGCAACAGAACTTCCTTTCATCAGGCTTTCGGTTACGGTGCGCGCATTCTCTTCCAGTTGCCGCATGGTGTCCTCTATGCCGCGCATGCTTTCGGGCAGATGCAGGTTCTGATTCCATTCCACCACGGCGTTAAGTGCTGGTACTGCACAAATCAAGGTTACCAGGGCCAAGGCAAATGTGGCCGGACGCGCGAGGGTGTCCAGGCCGAGAAACCGTGCCGGCAGACGGGTGGCGGCAAGTGCTACAATTATGGCCGGGAGGATGAACACCAGAACATCCTGGATAACCATGGTGATTTTGATTGCTGCTTCCGGTTTTATGGAGGTCCGTGCGAGCAGTCCTGACATTATGGGCGTAAGAATCAGGAAAAATGCAAACAGTGAAAAGAGCAGCACCATTGCGATGGCTGGACTGGATAGCTTGAATTGTTGTTTCATTTATATGTTCTGAAAATTGTTATCATGTAAAATGATGCGACAAGCGAAAAATGATGCGATACGTATCCCTGTCAAAGTCTGATGTAAAATGGAGATACAAGCCGGACATAATCGGACGTCTTGTTTCCGTCAGCATCCGAGATGCATAATGTGGATCTTTCAACCGGGGCAGGGTGTTGTGCCTTTATGAAATCTATTAGCACCCTGCGCGCCGGTTTGGATGCAACGGTGTGCACCTCGCAGATGCGGACGGCATGCAAATGGTGTATTGAGGCAGCGAATTCCGCACGTTGGCGTTGTTCCGCAGGAATCACTATGGACAGGATTCCACCCGGGCGGAGCAGACGTGCGGCTCCTGAGGTGAGCGATTCGAGATTCAACGTACCTTCATGGCGGGCGGCGAGCCTCTGCATGTCAGGTGCGTGTGCGCCGTTTGTGAAAAACGGCGGGTTGGATACCACTGCATCGAACCTTTCGGGAGAGGATTGCATGGCAATACTATTGAAATCGGCATGCACCATTTGCAGATTCTCATGCCAAGGCGAACCGGCGAAATTATCCGCGCCCTCTTCTGCCGCATCCCTATCGCATTCTACACCTACAATCGTAGCTTTCGGGAACCGCTGTGCCAGCATGAGGGCAATCAACCCGGTGCCTGAACCTACATCCATTATGCGCAACTCCTCGTCCGGCTGGCGGGAAATCGGTGTTCCGATGGCCCATGCGCCGAGCAGAACGCCGTCGGTTCCTATTTTCATGGCACTGCGGCAGTTCGACATTTCGAACTGCTTGAAGCTGAAACGTGTCTGGCGGTCGGGATTGCGCATTAGTCAGTTTATAATATTGATGCAAAATTAATAAACTTTAGGCACATGTCAAATCGGCTTTGATGTAATGGATGCTGTCCGGGGCAAACCCGTTGCCCCTACGATTTGTTTTTCTGAAAGAGATATGTTAATTTTACATTTAATTATCAAAATCAGCGTCCGGTCGGAAGGATGCAAAACACTCTGAAAAATGATTGTAAACAGCGCACGTTTTGTCATAAGTAATACTGATTATAAAAAATGTCCGGATGAAAAGCGCCATGAATTCGCTTTTATCGGAAGGTCTAATGTGGGGAAATCTTCACTCATAAATATGCTGACCGGCAACAAAAGTTTGGCCCAGACATCTTCTACTCCGGGCAAGACTTTGCTTATCAATCATTTTCTGATAAATGATGAATGGTATCTGGTGGATTTGCCTGGCTATGGATTCGCACAGCGAAGCAAGGAGGGACGTGCCGAAATCAAGCGTATCATTCAGAGTTACATACTTAATCGTCCCCAGATGACGTGTCTGTTTCTGCTTATCGACGGCAGACACAAACCGCAGCGCAACGATCTGGAATTCATGCAGTGGCTTGGTGAGAATTGCGTGCCGTTCTGCATAGTGTTCACAAAGCTGGATAAATTGTCGTCCTCTGCCGCCAAAGCGGCTACTGCGGCATATTGTGCGCAGCTGCTGGATACATGGGAAGAATTGCCTCCGGTGTTCCGCACCTCGAGCGTCGACCGCCGCGGACGTCAGGAATTGCTTGACTACATCGAGCAGTTGTGCAAGCTTCCTCTTGAGGGGTGCGAGTGAACCTATCAAGCTGACAAATCGTTCTAATTGCAAACCGAAGCATTGCTGTGTCGGACTTTCTGATGCATGGATGCTATTCTAAAACTTACAATTATGAACGATAAAAAAACATGCGCCTCAAAAGCGAAAAAGTCAACTTGCACGAAAACCGACAAGTATGAAGGGGTGAATATCGACCGCGCCGATAAGGATAAGGTAACGAGCAAACTCGTTGATCAGGAAACCCGGATGCTGAATAACAATCCAAGAAATTCTGACTGATTCTGACAGCATAAAGTGCTTGTCAGAAGCCTTGTCTGAGCCGGGATGCCTGTTATGGTTTGACAAATCGGGAAATAATAGCTAAATTCGTGGTGTGAAACATCGGGATGGTATTCCGTTGTTCTCCCAGTGGCTTCTCATAGCCTTAATTGAATAAACTATTATACGGAAATGAAAACCGCCAGTCCCGACACTATGCAGTCCCCAAAGGCTATTATCGATTTCAAGGTATTAGAAAACCGGAAGCTTACCGCCAGTTATTCATTGTTGAGGTTAACCCCGGTTGCCGATTCCGGTCAGTTTGATTTCAAGTCGATAATGCCCGGCCAGTTTGTGGAGGTTCAGGTATCCGACTCCCCTACCACTTTTTTGCGCCGCCCTATCTCGGTGCATTATGTGGATGTCGCCGCCCGTGAATTGCAGCTGCTTGTACGTGTGGCCGGCGACGGCACCCGTCGTTTATGCGATATGGAGGCCGGCGGCGTCCTGAACATCATGCTCTCACTGGGGCATGGCTTTTCGGTGGATTGTGAATGCGAGCGTCCGTTGCTGGTGGGTGGCGGCGTAGGTGTGGCACCCTTGCTCTACCTTGGCAAAAAGCTTGTTGATGCAGGCATTAAGCCTACATTCCTGCTCGCGGCAAAGACAAAGGAGGATTTGCTGATGGTTGACCGGTTCGCGCAATTTGGCAATGTGCTGCTGTCGACTGACGACGGGTCAGCGGGGCACCCGGGCCTTGTGACAGTGAATCCGGCCCTTTCCGATGGCGAGTTCGACATGATATACTGCTGCGGACCCATGCCTATGATGAAAGGCGTGGCAGCTATCGCTCACAAGAGAGGCATTCCATGTGAGGTGTCTTTGGAGAACGTAATGGCATGCGGACTTGGAGCCTGCTTGTGCTGTGTGGAAGATACGGTGGACGCGGGCAACGTGTGTGTGTGCAAGGAGGGTCCGGTGTTTGATGTGAATCGTCTGCGTTGGTTTGAATGATTCAGACCGTCAGGAACGCCTGATTACAAGGCATTTTAATTCCTTTGAAATAATATCCATATTCACCGCAGCATCCATAAAAATGGTTGCTGCGGTTTCTCTTTCAAATGATGAGATTGTGATGAGGTTGTCCGGATGAAACTCCACAATCTGCATGTTCAGGATGATGCCATCACATACTATTTTGCGTATGAGATAACGTGTGCCCGGGGAATAGTCCGGCAGATGTGTCAGGATTTGTGATGACATTTTACCTGTTTGCACTTGACGGCTTATTTTTTAGCAGGCTGAACCTTTGCCGGGGCTGGTTTGGCACTGCGTTGTTTCGCAGGCTGGTTTTTGCGTTGGCGTTCGCGGGCCTCCTGTCGTTGCTTGGCTGTGGGTTTATGCTGGGATGCATCCATACGGTGCTCGCTTTTCTTTCCGTCCCAGGTTACGCCGGGCAGCTGCACATCCTGAGCTGCAGGGCGGCGGCGATCGGTCGACATCGGACGCCGTGGTGTGACAGGTGCATTTGTATCAACTGTAGGTACGGATGTGGTGTCGGGCTCTTCTGCAGGTGCGGCAGATGTCCGGAATGTTTTGGGCCTGCCATAATAATTGCTGACAAGATTCTTGCGCTGGCGGGTAAGTGATATACTGTCGACTTCGAATGCTACATTTTTCGAGGGGGAGAATGCCAGATAACCATACAGGCGCAATGGTGTCATTGTAGAATCAACCTGTATCTGCATGATATTTGGCTGACGGGTAGATATCGGTTGGTCAATGTATCGTGTCACACCGTCGGCATAGTCTACCAGCAGGCGGCTTTCGATATCCCCAAGGCCATTCACCGGCTTGTAGCGAAGTGTGTAGATGTCACCGTTCTGCCAGGTGCTGTCGGGAACCAGCGAGAAGGTGATCACACGTGAGGGCATCTCCTCATGCACGATTACACGTTGAGGGCCGTTCCATACTGCCACAGAGTCGCCCGAGATGGCAATCTGTGCACTTGTGGCTGATGCGAAATCCTGCTGACGCTCTTTCAGAATCTCGATTGTACGGTCGTAAACTTTAATGTATTCCTCGATATGATTACCGTACCATACAAATGATGTGTCCACTGTTTCCGCCGTCACGCCATGCGCTTCGTAAATGCTTTGTTTCAGCATTTTGCGTGTGGAGTCATTCGGAAATTTCGAATAATTGAAATCAATCACGGCCTCGCCGGTGTGTATGTCGGCCATAAGGCTCGCCATTTCTTCCTGTCCAAGAACGTACTCCGGCGTTTTTTTGCAAGCAGTGATTGTGAGGACCAGCAGCATTGCGGTCAGGATATTACGGGCACATGCCTTTTGGACGGATGTCGGCTTCTGGAACGGTGTCATATCGTGAAATCAGCGCAAGGTGTGGTTCATGTCTCGGTTCGGCATCAGGCTTCGTCGGTAGCGTCGGCCTTGGTTTGTGTGGACTTGCGCCACGGCACATCGGCAATCTGCTGGGAATAGAAAAGGATGAGGGCGATCATGCCCACGGAGATTGCGGAATCGGCAATGTTGAATACGGGGCGGAAAAACACAAAGTGTTCTCCCCCTACCCATGGCATCCATGTGGGCCATGTCCATTCGCACAACGGGAAATAAAGCATGTCGACCACCAGGCCGTGCATCAGTGTGCCGTAGCCTCCGCTTTCAGGGAACAAAGTGGCCACTTCAGGAGGCAGCGGGTTGTTGAATATCAGACCGTAACACAGGCAGTCGATGATATTGCCTGCCGCGCCGGCCACCACGAGAGCCAGACACACCAGATAGCCCGTTTTGGCTTCGTGCCGGGCATAGATGCGCCATATATAAAAACTGATGAATGCCACAGCGGCGATGCGGAAGAGCGTGAGCAACAGTTTGCTCCCTATTTCCCACCCGAATGCCATACCGTTGTTCTGTACGAATACAAGCTCGAACCATGAAAATATAGGATAGCTTTCACCGAGATAAAAATGGGTCTTGACCCAGATTTTCAGGCACTGGTCGGCAATGAGAATGACGGCTATTATCAAAAGTGTCAGCAGGCCGCGGTGCCTGAGAATCCGTGATGATTTCAGCATGTCGGGAGTATTGTGGGATAATGTCGGTAATTTCAGGGGCAAAATGTACGCATATGTGGGTCTGCGCCGGTTTTGGTTGACCGGCGCGACTATAATCATTTCTGTTTGGAGTCGACGTTCAGAGTGGCATGAGGCACAACACGCAGACGTTCCTTCGGAATCAGTTTGCCCGTGATGCGGTCAATGCCGTATGTCTTGTTCTCGATTCGCACCAGAGCAGCCTGAAGGTGCTTGATAAACTGGGCCTGACGCTGGGCCAGTCTTACAGCCTCTTCTTTTGAGAGAGTTGAGGCACCCTCTTCGAGAACTTTGAAGGTGGGCGAGGTATCGGCTGTTCCGTTACCATCGGTGTTCATCACTTCGGCGCGGAGCTTTTCGTATTCGTTGCGTGCTTTTTCGAGTTTCTGAAGAATCAGGATTTTGAATTCCTCCAGTTCCTCGTCTGAGTAGCGGTTCTTTTCGTTCATGGGAATAGAATCATTAATGTGTGAATTATCAGTAGTTGCATGTCTCGGACACTGGACAACATGTATGTGTCATGATCCGGCAATGTTCATGCTTTTACATGATAACAAACAAGAAGGTGAAAAATATTAATGAAAGAACGGGCTGAAATGTCTACAGCCCGTTCTGTGTATCATAACTGTCAGGCAGGTAGCACCTTGATCTTTACGGTGGTGCCGTCAATATCAAGAATCTCGTCGGGGAGCGGGTCCTGCACCGCGTCTACGACAATCGCCTCGGCAAGCACCTGACGGCAGATGTATTCGCCATATTCCTTGACGGCTTCGTCAGTAAGGTCGCAGGGTTCTATAACCACATTGATGCGCGCCGTGATGTCGAAATCGCGTCCTTTGCGGATGTTCTGTATGCGGTTCACGAGCTCGCGTGCTATGCCTTCGCGACGCAGGGTTTCGGAAACTGTCACGTCAAGCGCCACAGTCACCGGGCCTTCGTTGGCTACGAGCCATCCGGGGATGTCCTCATTCCTGATTTCGACATCAGCCACATCGACAGTGACAGGCTGACCATTGACATCAATGGTAACAGATCCGTTCTTTTCAAGTTCAATGATTGTGGGCTGCGGCATTTCGGCAATGGCTGCGGCCACGGCTTTCATCATTTTTCCGTGCTTCGGACCGAGTTTCTTGAAATCTGCCTTGATGCGCTTTACCAGCACACCCTCTTCATTGCTTACAAATTTTATCTCTTTCACGTTAAGCTCGGACAGAATCAGCGGTGCAACTGCTTCAATCTGTTGCTGCTGCTTGGCCGACAGAACTGGTATCATGAGTGTCTGCAGCGGCTGACGCACCTTGATGTTTACCTTGCGGCGCAGAGAAAGCACCATTGAGGTGATTATCTGCGCAAGGTTCATGCGGGTTTCGAGGTCCTTGTCGATGAGAGCGGCATCGGCTTTTGGGAATATTGACAGATGTACTGATACAGGCTCTTTTCCAGCGGCCTCAAGCGCTGGGGCTGTGAGGTCCTGATAGAGCTTATCGGCAAAGAACGGTGCAAACGGGGCCATGAGCTGTGCCACGGTGGTCAGGCAGGTGTGAAGTGTCTGATATGCGGCGAGCTTGTCCTCGGTCATCTCACCACCCCAGAAACGTTTGCGGTTCAGACGTACGTACCAGTTGCTGAGGTTGTCGTTCACGAAAGTGTTGATGGCACGGGCTGCCTTGGTGGGCTCATAATCATCGAGAGCATCTTCCACATCCTTTACAAGTGTGTTCAGAAGCGAGAGAATCCAGCGGTCGATTTCCGGGCGGTTTGCCACCGGTACCTGAGGCTCTGCTCCCGTGAAGCCATCGACATTGGCGTAGAGCGCCAGGAAAGAGTATGTGTTGTAGAGTGTGGCGAAAAGTTTGCGTGCCACTTCGCGCACACCTTCTGTGTCGAACTTCAGGTTGTCCCACGGCGATGAATTGACAATCATGTACCAGCGCACGGGGTCGCTGCCGAATTCCTCGATGGTCGAGAATGGGTTAACGGCGTTGCCAAGGCGTTTTGACATCTTGTTGCCATCCTTGTCAAGCACAAGACCGTTGGAAATAACTGCTTTGTAGGCTATGGAGTCGAACACCATGCCTGCTATTGCATGCAGGGTGAAGAACCATCCGCGAGTCTGGTCCACACCTTCTGCAATGAAGTCGGCCGGATAAAGTTCGCCGGAATCAAGTCCTTCCTTATTCTCGAAAGGATAATGAATCTGTGCGTACGGCATCGCGCCTGAGTCAAACCATACGTCGATGAGGTCTGTTTCGCGGTGCATCGGGCGTCCGGATGCCGAAACGAGAACGATGTCGTCTACATACGGACGGTGCAGATCAATCTTCTCATAGTTCTCTTTCGCATAGTCGCCGGGCACGAATCCTTTTGCCTTGTAAGGATTCTCTTTCATGATTCCGGCTTCCACAGCTTTCTCAATTTCGTTGTAAAGCTGCTCTACGGAACTTATGCATATCTCCTCTTTGCCGTCGTCTGTACGCCATATTGGCAGCGGAGTTCCCCAATAACGGCTGCGCGAAAGATTCCAGTCCTGAAGGTTCTCGAGCCATTTGCCGAAACGTCCGGCACCGGTGGATGCCGGTTTCCATTTGATCGAGTTGTTCAGCTCCATGAGGCGCTCGCGTGCGGCCGTGGTGCGGATGAACCAGCTGTCGAGCGGATAATAAAGCACAGGCTTGTCGGTTCGCCAGCAATGGGGATAGCTGTGGACATGTTTCTCGATTTTGAATACTTTCCCCTCCTGTTTCAGCCACATGGCGAGTTCCACGTCAAGTGTTTCGTCTGCGTCTGTTTTGGATTGGTCGTATGCGTTCTTGACATATTTGCCTGCCCAAGGTTTGTAGGCTTCCACATCCACCCGTTCTTCAACGAATTTCGGGTCGATATCCTCTATAGGGAAGAAACGGCCGCGCAGGTCGACCATAGGCCTGATGTTGCCGTCACGGTCGATGAGTGTGAGCGGCGGCACATTGTTCTGGCGCGACACTCGAAGGTCGTCGGCACCGAAGGTACCTGCTATGTGCACGATGCCGGTACCGTCCTCGGTTGTCACATAATCGCCGGGTATCACCACGAATGCGCCTTCTCCGGGGTTCATCCAGGGGATAAGCTGCTCGTAATGCAGTCCGACCAGATCCTTCCCTTTTACGGTCTTGACAACTTCAAACGGTATCAGCTTGTCGCCCTTCTTATAGTCGTCGAATGCAATTTCGTTGGCCTTGGGATTGAAGAAGTGTCCCATCAGGGCATCGGCGAGCACAACGGTCTCTTTTTCTCCGCTGTAGGGATTGTATGTACGGACTACGTTATATGTGATTTCGGGTCCGACAGCCAGCGCGGTGTTCGAGGGAAGGGTCCACGGCGTTGTGGTCCAAGCCAGGAAATACACTTTTCCGCATCCTTGCATATAGTCGGCAGGATCGGTGCAGAGGAACTGGGCCACGCAGGTGGTGTCCTTCACATCTCGGTAGCATCCGGGCTGGTTGAGCTCATGTGTGCTCAGGCCGGTGCCGGCTGCAGGCGAATACGGCTGTATGGTGTAGCCTTTGTAAAGATAGCCCTTGTTGTAGAGCTGTCCCAGCAGCCACCATACGGATTCGATATAGCGGTTGTCGTAGGTGATGTAGGGATTGTCAAGGTCAACCCAGTAGCCCATCGAATTGGTCAGGGTGGACCATTCCTTGGTATATTTCATCACTTCGCGGCGACATGCGGCGTTGTATTCGTCAACAGAGATTTTCTTGCCGATGTCCTCCTTTGTGATGCCGAGGGCTTTTTCAACGCCAAGTTCCACGGGCAGACCATGGGTGTCCCACCCGGCCTTGCGTTTCACATGGAAGCCTTTCATGGTTTTATAGCGGCAGAAAATGTCCTTGATGGTGCGTGCCATGACGTGGTGAATACCAGGCATGCCGTTGGCCGATGGCGGTCCTTCGTAGAAGACGAACGACGGGCATCCTTCACGGGTGGCCATGCTTTGTTCAAACAGATTCCCGGCATTCCATTGCCTGAGGACTTCCTTGTTTATTTCCGACAAGTTGAATCGATTGTATTCAGCAAATTTCATCGTTGCAAGGTGGGATGGTTATATCGGTTGGTTATTTATTTTTGCGATTGACGGGCGCAAAGATACTAATTTTCAGTTGATAATGCAAACATGCGGCCTGTGGCGCCTCAGAGCGCCACAAACTGCGTTTCTATGAATCCGAGTCAGGCTTTGCAACCCCTTTTTACGCCGCCCTTCACGCCTTTGGCTCCGGCGGCTCCGCCCATGGCGAAGATGTTGTTGGAGAAGGAGAACGTTTTCTGTCCGCGGCGGGTGTTGCGCTTGATTGCAAGTGCCACAAGGCGGTCCATCAGCTGGTCGAACGGAATGCCCGATCCCTCCCACAGGTAGAAGGAGAGCGACCCCGGGATGGTGTTGATTTCATTCACGTAGATGGCCTTTGTCTTACGGTCAATCATGACATCGACACGGCTCACTCCATGGCACGAAAGCACGCGGAACGTCTCCCCGGCCAGCCGCTGAATCTCTGCGGTGACATCGGCGGGGAGGTCGGCGGGAAATTTCTTTGCCGATGCCTGCATACCTTTCGCGCCTTTGTCGCCGCCGGCATATTTTGCGTCGTACGACAGGATTTCGGACGATTTTATCGGCTCTTCAAGCACTGAGGTAGTGTACTCGTCGCAGTCGCCCAGCACTGAGCAGTTTATCTCCTGCATGTCCTCGATCATGTCCTCAACGATGATGCGTGAGGCATAGCGTGAGGCATCTTCCACCTTTTCAAAAAGCTGTTCACGGTTGTGTGCACAGCCGATGCCGATTGACGAACCGAGATTGGCAGGCTTGACAATGACGGGATAGCCGAGGCGCTCCTCTATTCTTGCGGTGATAGCGTCGCGCCGGGCGAACCACTGACGGTCGGTGAACCATTCATAGTCAACGACCGGAATGCCGCTTTCACGCAGAATCATTTTCATCGTTATCTTGTCCATGCCGTTGGCCGATGAAAGTGTGTCGCAGCCTGCATAGGGGATGCCGATAGAGTCGAGAATACCTTCGAATGTGCCGTCTTCACCGTTGGCGCCGTGAAGCACCGGTATGACAACGTCGATTTTTGCCGCAATGTTCTTGTTCTTGAACAGACCCTTAGGTTCTGCATAATAGAGATTGTACTCGCCGAATTCCGGGCGCATGTACACGTTCTCACATTTTTTCAGCAGCTCGGGGATGTTGCGGTATTTGGTCAGGTCAAGCAGCTCGTCACCGGTGTACCATTTCCCGTCTTTGGAGATGTATACGGGAACGACATCGTATTTGTCGCGGTTGATGGCATTGATAGCCTGGTTGGCGGAGATTACCGATATTTCGTGTTCGGTGGAACGTCCGCCGAAAAACACTGCTATTTTTGTTTTCATTATCTTGTCGTTGTATAATCTTGGATGTTGAAGTCTTATTTGAAAGTATCTGGCAGGTCGTTTTCATAAAGAACCGTATCGCCGGCTGTGGCGATAGTGCCGAGAAGAGCCTGTGCGTGGCTGAAATCGTCCACGGCGTGCACATTCTCCGGTTTAATCGGTCCCTCGGCAATACCGGCCATTATGGCGTCGCGGTTGTATCGGCCTACGATAATCGCCACATCGGCGCAACGCGCTATGGTCCGTCCGAACTCCTCGTTGGCCTCGTCCTGTATCGGACCCAGCTCAATCATTCCGGGGGTGATGACAATGCGTTTGCCGGGTTTCATCATGGCGAGCACCTCCATGGCCATTCTGGAGCCTTGGGGATTGGAGTTGAACGCATCGTCGATAATAGTGATACCACCTGGTGTACGCTTCATGTTCAGGCGGTGTTCCACCTGTTCGATCTGCGATACGGCATATCTGATTTTGTCCGCCGGGACGCCGAGTTTAAGGGCGATGATCACGGCTGCCAGCAGGTTTGACACGTTGCACTCCCCTACCAGATGCGTCTGCAATTTCAGTGGCTGTTCAAGCGATGCGCCTTCGATGGTGAAGGTGGTTCCAGTTGGAGAGTATTCTATTTCTGTGGCCTTGAAGTCGGCGTTGCGGGGATTGCTCACGGCATAACGCAGGCAATGAGTGTTTTTCACCTCGCGGTTGGCCACATACGGAAAATCGTTGTTTACCACAACGACACCGTCGGCGGGGATTGCATCGGCCAGTTCGAATTTGGTGGCCTGGACGTTCTGGATGGTCTTGAACGATTCAAGATGCTGTTCGCCAACGGCTGTGATTATGCCGGCATGGGGATGCACAAGATCGCATATCTCCTTGATGTCGCCTGATTGTTTGGCCCCCATCTCCACAATGAACACCTCGTTGTAAGGTTGCAGATGTTCCCTGACGGTACGGATTACGCCGAGTGTTGTGTTGAAGCTGCCCGGTGTCATGACTGTGGAGAAGTGCTCCTGCAATATCCGGTAGAGGTAATGTTTGGTTGATGTCTTGCCGTAACTTCCGGTTATACCTATTATTTTAAGGTCGGGCATTGATGCCAGTATTTCGGCCGCCTCGTTGTAATAGCGTCGGTTGATGGCTTTTTCAACCGGCCGGAGCAACACATTGGCCGTAAGGAGGATGACGGGAGAGGCAGTGAGCATGGCGGTGAGGGCTATGCATGCGCCTTTCACGCCGGCAAAGATGCCGCAGAGTCCGGCAATCACAATTGAGAGCGCAAGCATCACACCATAGATGCGTTTAGCACGTGGTGTCCATACCAGAGGTTTCTTATATTTCGCCTTGAAAAGACGGATGGCCTGCCACAGTGTGATTATGATGCCTGCACTTGCCGATACCAGCAGTGGAAGGGCCTTTACAAGCAGCATCAGCAGGGCTATACAGCAAAAAATGCGTCCGATGTTGGTGCTCTCGCCCGATTGTGAGAACCATCTGTTGTAACGCTCGTTGCGGTAGGAGTTTTGCTGCAGCATCATTAGGTCGCGGGCATAGACTGCCAGAATGTCGAGTGAGGCGGTAGCTGCAAGGGCTATGCAAAACGGGGTGTCAAGCGTAGTTTCTATCATGTCAGTGCTTGTTGCTGTACTTACTGGTTATTTGTTTGAGATGCGCGACTGCAGGAATGAGTGCAGCACGGCCGCGAATTGCGCGGGGTTGTCAAGGAAGCTGTAATGACCGCATCCCGGGAAAGATACCAGACCGGCATCGGGGATGAGCCGTTCCATCTTTTTTGCGTCCGCCAGAGGGGTGGCTGTGTCATTTTCTCCCCAGATGAGGAGCGCTGGCGCCGTAATTTTCGGGAGGCATGCCGTGAGATCATGGTTCACCACTTTACTCATTATGGCGCGCATACGTGGGGACGCGTTGGCATAGTCGGACGAGCCGCGGCTTGCACGTATGCGTTCAATCCGTTTCTCTGCCTTTTCCCGTCCGAGCAACAGGTATGAAAGCCGTTTGGCGGCCTTGAAAGTGTAGACCTTGTAATAATATTTAAGCGAACGCCGCGGTTTTATTCCGGCGGCATCGATCAGTACGATGGCATCGATGTCTTTCCGCTGTGAGGCGAGCTGAATGGCCACTCTTCCACCGAAGCTATGCCCTGCCAATATGGGACGCTCCAGCTTGAGATGGTCAATGAACCGGTTCACAAGTTCGGTGTACTGGTCGATGTCCCATACAGAATCCGGTTCCGGCGACTGTCCGAATCCCGGCATGTCAAGGTTGAGGACACGGTGGGTTCCGGATGCTGTGGCGGCGATGGACCGGACCGTTGTCAGATTACACCCCCATCCATGCATCAGGATAAGAGGTCTACCCTCTCCCGATTCCTCAAAATGGACACGTTGGCCGCTGATTTCTATATTATTTTCCAAAATATGCTGCTGTTGTTTGACTGGGATGCGGAGAGTGTGGCTGCATCCATTTGATATAAGCCGTCAGTGCTTGGCTTAACATCCAACAAAGTTATGCCTTTTTTGGCATTTGGACAAATTAACTTGACGCTCTTGGTTCCGGTCGTGTAACCTTCATGAACCGGCTGAAGAAAAGCACGGCGGCCGTGAACAGCGACACCGAGAAACTGAGGACGATGCCATAGTTGCCAAGTCCGGCCGGAAATGCAAGCAGAAGTGTCGCAGGCAGCCCCACAACCACGTAACTTACAAATGCAATCCACAGCATCGGGCGCACGTGCGACGTGCCGCGCAGGGCGTTGGCGAATGTGACCTGCGTGGCATCGCCCAACTGATAGAGAATCAGCGGGAATATCAGGGCCTGTGCGGCAGTCACCACCTGGAGGTCTGAGGAAAAAAGACCCATCAGCGGGCGTCCGGCAAAGATGAACGCGCAGGTGGACAATCCAGCAAAAAACAGCATGACAAGATATCCGTCGTAGGCCACGCGCCTACAGCAGTGCAGCGAATTGCTTCCTGCCACGTTCGAGACTGAGATGGCAATGGCCGTCCCTATGCTGTAGTATATGCAGAAACCAAGGGAGCCGATAACGATTATAATCTGAAATGCGGCGAGTGAAATAGTGCCTATCCACCCTGCGAACACGGCACAGGTGGAAAATGCTGCTGTCTCGCAAGCCATCTGCAATGCCACGGGCCAGGAGGTGGACACCACCTTTTTCATCAGGCTACGCCCTATTTTCAATGTCTTGTCAGTAAATCCTGTTTTATATGCCTTGTAGGACTTCAGTGTGAAAAACACGGCTATGATTGCCAGCGGGGCGAGGACGCGCACAAACAGAGTGGACAATCCGGCTCCGTTCAATCCAAGTTCCGGAGCGCCGAAATTGCCGAAGATGAGCATGTAATTGCCGAAGATGTTGATGATGTTGCAACCGATGAGAATCCACATCGGCAGAGCAGTGTTGCGTATGCCGTAGCTCCATTGCGCGAACGCGTTGAAAAGAGACAATGGAATCAGCGATGAGAGCACAATCAGGTAGAAGGGCTTGATGAGAGGCAGGAGCTCCTCCTCCTGCCCCATGTGGTCAAGGAAGAAATACAGAGTACCCATGACGAGCGTGAGCACAATCCCCACAGCTACGTTGGCAATCACTCCGGCTCTAAGGGTAAGCCCGATATTAGCGTGTTCTTTCCGTGAAAAGAGCATCCCGATGAGCGGAGTAAGGCCGTATGAGAACCCCATGCTGCAAAGCAGCACCACATTGAATATGTTGACCACAAAGGATGATGCCGCCAGCGCCTGTGTGGAGTAGTGCCCCACCATGATGTTGTCGGCAAAACCGACAATGATGGCACTTACCTGAGCAATAAGAACAGGAAACGCCAGTCGCAAAAGAGTCAGACATCTTTTGAACATAGAGAAACAGATGGATTGATGCATAGATATCACCGCAGGATATCTATACGTGTATGATATAAGAAAACTACAGGCGCCGCAGTGATGGATGCGGCGCCTGTGCATCAGCGATGCAAAGTTAAGAATTTTGTGCCTGAGAGGCACAATAAACATTAGATAATATCAGTGTTGATTGTTATAGAGTGTTGATTGTTATAGACTGCGTTTGAGTGCCGGTATGGCGAACAGGCCGATGCAGAACAACGACACCAACGGCACGATGCCGGCAAGCGCTATGATCTGTGGGGTCAGACCATGGTGAACGGTTGCATGTACAGCATAGCCCCATGTTGCAATCAGACCGATGGCGGCTATTACATAACAGACAATTTCCATTATGCTTGTGCCTGATTGCTGTGTGGGCTCGGGGAGCCGGTTCATCACCTTGCGTGAGAACCAGGGGGATTCCGGGGATTCCGGAAGCTGAGTCTTGAATGCCTGCCGCAATGCGTCGTCGGCTTTTTTCTGTGATATGTTATTATGTTTCATATGGTCGTGTTTCATATTAGCGGATGTTTGACATGTGGGTTCTCGCGCGGTTTAAATGCGATTTCACTGTACCCTCGGGCATTGACGTCACTTTGCTTATCTGTTTTATCGGCATGTCCTCCAGATAAAACAGCAATGCTACGATTCTTTCTTTTTCCGGCAGGGCGTCCAGAATGACTTTTACGTCGATCTGTGCTTCTGTGGAATCATGCTCGTGGCACGACATATGTGAATCAGGAGGTGCGGCATCCAGCGGGAGGGAATATGCCGCCGATTTTTTACGTCTGTAGGATACAAATTCATTGACAGCGATACGGTATAGCCAGGTCTTGAAGCCTGACATTCCATGAAAAGAGCGGATGGCCAGCCAAGCCTTTATGAATGTTTCCTGCGACAGGTCGTCGGTCAGGGCTGCATCACCGTCGGTCAGGTTGAAGAGGAACCGGCGCAGGCCGTCCTGGAAAGCCACCACCAGCCGCGAGAAAGCATCGCGGTTGTCGGTGGCCATGCAGAGGGCCAGTAGCTTCATCTCTTCAAATTTGCTGATCATCGTATGATGGGGAGACTCAGGTTGGGCGGATATTTCCGCTTGCGGTTAAAGTTTGGCTGTTATATAGGAGACGGGAGTGAGGAGAATGAGCTCAGGCGTTTGGCCGGTCGTTATTGCTGTCCGGGGTGTGCTGATTGTTGCACGGGGGATTGGGATATGTGGTCTGCGGAGGAGTGAAGGGGGGACGGTTTGGGTTGTGAGGCATTCCCTGATACGGGGGCATCGGTTGAGGCGGCACAGGAGGTGTGGGATATTGCCGGTTGTTCTGTTTTGGTTTGATAGTGGTTGCGGGAACATAGAAATAACCTATCATCTTGCCTATGCCGAGCAGAAGCATTACCAGGCCTCCAAGGAGCCATATGTCCGGGCCTACCTTGACAATAGTATACAATGACAAGGCGGCTCCTATCGCAATCAGGGTTGCTGCCGACGAGAATTTGCCGGGATCGCGGTTGGTGGCAGGCTGAATCTGCATGGCTTTTATGTCCTGCCTGATCTGCTGTGGCGCAGCGTCGGGGGCGTTCGGCGCCATTTCTCCGTTTATGATATTGTAATTGTTGGGCTGTCCGGTGTAGAATGTCTCCGGAAGCTGATAACCGGCATTGATCGCCTGCTCAATGATGGAGTTGCGTTCGCGGTTGCGTTTGATGAAGAAACGCATAATGATCCATACTATAAAGCCGATGGTAAGGCATGGGATGAGAAAAATCACGATAATCAGCACGACGACATTGTTGGCGATGTTTTCCTCAAGCAATGCATCCAGTGTGTCCTCACGGTGCATCCTGTAATATGATTCATCGATGTCGTCGAACTCTGTCTCGGTGTTGTCGGAAACTTCGTCAGAATGGAAGTTGACAATATCCTCACTGTCCGACGTTGCTGCTACGGATATGGAAACTGTATCGGTTGGCGTTGCAACTGTCAGGCTGGCTGAATCGGGCGAATTTGCGTTTGTGGCCTTGGGCGCGGAAGTCTGTGCCGAGGCCGAAATCATTGCTGCAAAGGCAATAAAAGCTAAAATTTTTCTCTTTATCATGGTGGTATGTATTATTTTGTCGGTTGATGAATAGTGAATTATATTTGTCCGGGTCAGATGAAACGAGGTTTTTCTGTCGGATTCGCATCTTTTAGACGAGCGCCCGTCGGGAAAGGTTGCAAAGTAATGAAAAATTTTTTCTTTACAAAAAAAGGCGTTACTTTGCAGTGGATAAAAAACTCGTTTCAGCTATGGTTACATTCCCCAATGCCAAAATAAATTTCGGACTTGACATACTTGACCGTCGCACCGACGGATATCACGATATATCTACGGTAATGGTTCCTGTTCCCTGGTGTGACATTCTGGAGGTTGTTCCGGCAAAGGACGGACGCGACAGTCTGACCACAACCGGACGTCAGGTTGACTGTCCTCCGGAAAAGAATCTTGTGATGCGTGCTGTCAGAGCTTTGAGAGAGCATTTTGAGTTTCCGGGAGTGGACATTCATCTGCACAAGGTTATTCCAGACGGAGCCGGTCTTGGTGGCGGTTCGGCCGATGCGGCATTTACGCTGACAGCAATCGACAGCCTTTATGGCCTGAATGCCGGAAAGGACAGCCTGGCCCGGATTGTCTCGGCCGTGGGTGCCGATTGCCCGTTCTTTATATATAATGTGCCGATGTTGTGCACCGGCATCGGTACGGATCTGTCGCCATTGTCATTTACCTTGCCTGAGCCGCTTTGGATTGCAATTGTCAAACCTCCGGTTTCGGTGCCGACAAAGGAGGCGTATTCTCATGTGGTGCCCTGGCTGCCAGAGGTAGATGTCGCAGAAATAGTCACCGCTGTGGATTGCCGTCGGTGGCAGGGGCAGTTGAAGAATGATTTCGAGGTATCGGTATTTCCCCGTTATCCCCGCATCGGGCAGATAAAAGCAGGATTGCTTGCCATGGGAGCGGTTTATGCCTCGATGTCGGGCAGCGGATCGGCCGTGTTTGCCTTATTCGATAATCCGGATGCCGAGCGCGAGGTGTCAGCGGAATTTCCTGATTGTGACATATTTTTCAGGCAGTTCAGCATCGGTTAAACCCAACTGAAAATCCAATTGTTATATCTGTATAAATTCTAAAATCGCACTGCGTCAGGGCATATTATAGAATGCCGGTGTCCGACAGCGCGATTTTGGCAAAGTTTTTGCATGTTGAAATCTAAGTAATATTATCTATGAAACATAAATTCTACCGTAATATGGATAAGCATAATATAAATCCCGATCAAGCTCCCAAAGTCGGGATGCAACCTGATATCGAGGATGAAAATGTGGAGGTTAACGATGTGGCGACTGCCGCTGAGGGGCTTCCGGAGGACGAAAATGTAGAAGCCTCCGAACTTGAGCAACTGAAGAATCTGCTCGCCCAGAAAGAGGCTGAAGTGGAAAAAGAGAAAAAGGAGTATCTTTTTCTGATGGCAGAATTCGACAATTTCCGTAAACGCACCCTCCGCGAGCGCACAGATCTGGTCAAGACTGCGGCTGAGAAAGCATTGAAAGGCATTCTCCCTATCGTCGATGATTTTGAGCGCGGGCTTGATGCAATCAAGGATTCCACCGACGCGCAGGTGGTCAAGGAGGGGATGGAACTCATATACAACAAGTTCGTGAAATATCTGGCCGACAATGGTGTGAAGGCCATGGATTCCACCGGTTCTGATTTCGATACCGAACTCCATGAGGCCGTGGCCATGGTTCCGGCTGAAAACGACGGCGAGAAAGGCAAAGTGAAGGACACCGTACTCAAAGGTTACATGATAAACGACAAGGTGTTGCGTCACGCCAAAGTAGTGGTGGCCCAGTAACCGGCGGCCGACGTAGAGGCTAAGATCAATCAAATGAACGCTATAATTTGATATGGAGCAGAAAAGAGATTATTATGAGGTGCTCGGCGTAAGCAAAGATGCAGATGATGCTACAATCAAGAAAGCATACCGTCAGCTTGCGAAGAAGTACCATCCAGATATGAATCCAGGGGATAAAGAAGCAGAAATAAAGTTTAAAGAGGCTTCCGAAGCCTATGCCGTTCTGAGTGACGCTGACAAACGTCGTCAGTATGATCAGTTCGGCCATGCGGCTTTTGACGGCGGTGCAGGCGGCGCTGGCGGATTCGGTGGTTTTGATTTCAACGGCGGCGATATGGGAGACATTTTCGGAGATATCTTCGGAGATATTTTTGGCGGCGGACGCAGCCGCGGCGGCAGAAGCAACGGACCGATGCGCGGCGCGGATGTGCGTACCAGTGTGCGGATTACTTTTGAAGAAGCGATCTTCGGCTGTGAAAAAGAGCTGGAGTTAAACTTAAAGGAAACCTGTGAGAAATGCCATGGAACGGGTGCAAAACCGGGAACCCAGCCGCAGACCTGTCCGAAATGTAACGGTAAAGGCAAGATCATGTACACGCAGCAGTCGTTCTTTGGTCAGATTCAGAATGTACAGACCTGTCCGGATTGCAACGGAACCGGAAAGATCATCAAGGATAAATGCCCGGATTGCTACGGAACCGGCTATGTAGCGA